>OJJJ01000103.1_pt1 | contig 56844 bp, 61 predicted proteins | sample 1596311 | NCBI WGS metagenome assembly OJJJ01 (sample SAMEA4350140, study PRJEB24818) | metagenome | biome: human; feature: gut; material: faeces | place: Denmark | collected 2013-09
CAGGGGAAAACCGTGGTGGTGGTACTCCACGATTTGAATCAGGCCAGCCGTTTTTGCGACCATCTGGTGGTGCTGGCCAACGGGCGCGTGATGGCGCAAGGGACGCCGGAAGCGGTGATGCAACCGGCATTACTGAAAACGGTGTTCAGCGTGGAAGCGGAAATTCATCCTGAGCCGGTGTCGGGCAAGCCGATGTGCGTGGTGGTGTAATCCGTTGCGCCTTGTCCGGCCTGCGGAATCGCATCAAAAAATCCCTTTCTGCCGGACCTTCTGCATTTTTTCCGTCGGTGCATCGACCTTGCTCACTTCCACATTATCGCGCTCTGGCGCTGGCGTGCTGGCGGCGCTCCTGGCGGCAATACGCAGCTGTTGCAGAGCGAGCTGGTGCTGCTCCATCAGTGGCCTGAGCGCTGCCACCTCTTCACGAATTTTCTCAAGCTCTGCCAGCTGTGCTGAAGGTTCCTCGCGTTGCGTCTGGGGCTGAAGTTCACTCAGCAACGTGCCGAGCGAGAGATTTTCGCGCCCAAGCGACTCGGCCACATGGTGGCAAAGCGCAGGCTCCATTAAAAACAGTTGCAGCCCCGCCAGATAGATATCACGGTGAAACGCGCGGATTTCCATGTTGGCGTCATCCACGCTGGATGACTGGTTCACTGACTGGTGCCAATGCTGCAGGTGTTGCATCGCGCGCAAATCCGCGCGCGACTGCTCTGGCGTCAGGTGCAGGGACAGATTTACGCGGCGAATCTGCCCTTTACGCATCCTCGCCCACCTCTGCCATTAACGGTTCTTCGACAACCTGTGCGCCCGACTCAGAATGGTAAAGGCAAATCTCACGCGACAGGGCGCTCTGCGGGCTATCAATCGTCACCACGCGATCGCCGAGCGTTGAATACGCCTGACGAATCGCCTCTTCAATCAGATGCGCACCGCCGCCCACCAGATAGACGCGATTCGGGTTCTTGGCGAACTTCTTCGCTTCATAAGCCACCTGGTCGCCCAGCTCCTGGATCTTGATGGCGATCTTTTCGAGGATCTCGTCGATACGCGATTCATCGTTAATCACGCTCTTCACGAAATCCAGATCGTGGCGGCGCTTGATCAACTCGTTCGCCACCAGGTAGCTGGAGTCACTGTCGGCAGCGGCCAGCAGCTTACGCGTCGCATCCGTGACCATCGCCACGCCGATCTCGTTGTTGCCGTAAATGGCCGACACATCGTCAAACTCACCCACCACGATCCCCATATCCAGCGTGGTGCCACCGCAGTCAACCACCAGCGATTTGGTAAATTCGTTTACGTTGGAGTTGAGAAGATGCGACAGCGCGGCTGGCAGGCTCTCCGGCATCACCTGCACATCCACAATGCGGAACAGCTCGCCTTTATTCAGCGTGATTTCACGCATCAGGTTCTTACGCTTCGCTTCAATGCGTTCTTCGTTACGCTGGCAGTCATCCGGGTTGTAGAACTGGGTAATGGGCAGAGTGACGATCACCTCGACATCACAGGGCGTCACGCCGGTTTGCAGCAGCGCGTGGTGAACCGCCAGCAGGTTCAAATCGTCGTACTGGTAGTCGATATGGGTCGTCGACAGCGCCTTATCGGACGTCGCATCGTAGGTGTATTTGGTGGTGCCGATGGTGTAGTTATGCACCGCCTGACCACGCAACAACGCCGCGCTCTTCCAGTCTTTACGGAAGGAGTTTGGCGAGACAACGGTTTTCAACGTACCGTTCTCAATCCAGCTGATTTTTACATTGGTGGAGCCATCATCAATGGCGAATTTTTTACGCATCTGGTTCATGAAAAATATCTCATTCAATCTTAAATAAGGGGCCATCCCTGGCGGCGCATACCTTGAGGGGGTATTCAGCGTCAGGCCGTTACAACACGGCCTCTTCAGTTAATATCCGGCGGGCACCCAGGTAGTGGTCCTGCCAGAAGGCGTCGGAAAGCTGGCTAATACGTATGTTCAGGCCGGTTCGTGGCGCTTCGATAAATTGTCCATCGCCAAGATAAACGCCGACGTGATCGGCTCCCGGACGCTGGTTAATGTTGAAAAAGACCAAATCCCCGCGACGTAAGTTGTCCTGGCGGATATGGCGTAACGTCCGGTCGTGGTACATGCCGTTGGCGGTACGCGGCAACGTGCGGCTCAACACCGGGTTAAACGCGTAAAAGACCAGGCCGCTACAGTCGAATCCTTCTTCTGGCGTTTCTCCGCCCCAGACATACGGTTTACCAATCTGCTGTTGCAGCAGGCGGATAACCTGCTTAAGCGAGGCCTGCAGGCGCGGGCTGATCTTCTCGCCAGGCAGCGGTGCCCAAATCATATCGGTGGATAACGTACCAGGCTGCCAGCGCTTGTGCATCGCCAGCAGCTCGCGGTTTTCCGCGCGTTCAAGGCGGCGCTTTTCACTGTCGCGCCGCTTTTGCTCTGGCGTAACGGGCACCACCGCAAGACGTGAGCGGGATTTTTTCAGCAACGCTTCCCGGTTACGCATCCGGGCCTTCACCGCGTTCTCTTTTTCCGTCGCGGTAACCGTGCCGTTGCGCGGAGCCGCCTGCACAGACGCGCTTACCGCCATCATCAGTGAGGCGGCAAGTACCAGACCTGCGACTTTCTGACTATGTGTAAAGATGAACATCGTAAAACCGTTTATTTCTTCTGCGAGAGTCTGTCGACTATCGGCTTAATGACCTTTTCGCCGTGCTGACCAAAGAACTGATACAGCGATTCGCTGGCCGACTGGGTGAGTACCATGATCTCAATGCGGCGGTTCGATGAGCTCAGCGGATTAGCCGGATCAATCAGCATCTGATCTGCCATCCCGCTCACCTGCAGGACTTTGGTTTGATCCAGGCCAGCATTGGTTAAGACTCTGCGCGCCTGCATCGCACGTTCGCCCGACAGGTTCCAGTTGTTATAGAGATCCTGGTCGCGAAAACGCGTGGCATCCGTATGGCCGGTGATGATGATCTTGTTATCGATCTTATTCAGCGCAGGCGCGAACTCCGTCAACAGACGTTTAAAGAACGGCGTCAGGATCGCGCTGCTGCGCTGGAACATTTCGCGTTTCTGATCGTCAGTGATCAGAATGCGCAACCCTTGCGGCACAATCTCAATTTTCAGGTTTGACTGTGCATCATAGGCTGAGGTGATTTTCATGATGATCCGCGCCAGATCTTCAATTTCACGCTGCGAACGGTGGTTAACGTCTTCCAGGCTCTCGCTGTTTGCCGCCACGGCCGTCAGTTTTGCCGCGTCTTGTTTATCCTGTTGTTTCTTATGTTCGCCACGGTCACGCTTTTCCGTCACCGCGATTTTCCCCCCCACACCATTGGGCTGGGTAATGGGGGATAATGACTGGCCTTCGAAAATAGATTCGCCATTAAGCTGAGAGACAATCTCTTTACGCTCTTCCTCGCTGACCGAGCCCATGATCCACAGCACCATAAACAGCGCCATCATCGCCAGGGTGAAGTCAGCGAAGGCCACCTTCCACGCGCCGCCATGAAAGGCGTCATGGCTTTTGCGCGAGGAGCGTTTAATGATGGTGGTATGTTCTTTTCCGCGACCGCCACGCATCAGGATTCACCCGTCATCTGGTTTACCCAGCCATCAAGCGTGGCAAACGTTGGTTTTGAATCCAGCGGCAACATTTTGCGTCCCGCATCCACCGCCAGCAGCGTCGGCTTTCCGGCAACGTGGTTCACCAGCACAGTACGAACACACTCGATCACCGCCATCTGTTTTTTGGTGCGCTGTTCCATGGCGTTCGCTACCGGGTCCATCAGGCAGTAACAGAAGAAAACGCCGAGGAAAGTGCCGACCAGCGCAGCAGCAACTTTTACCCCAATCACGGCAATGGAACCGTCGATCGACTGCATGGTGATAATGATCCCCAGAACCGCCGCACAGATCCCGAAGCCTGGCATCGCTTCTGCTGTACGCTGCAGCGAGCGGGACGGCTGAAGGAGGTTCTCTTCCATCGCCACCAGCTCCTGCTCCAGGATACCTTCCAGCTCGTGCTCGTTGATTTTGCCCATCGCCATCAGACGGAAGTTATCCGCAATAAAGGTGATGATCGCCTTGTTCTGCAAAATCAGCGGGTATCTCTGAAACAGCGGGCTGCTTTCCGGCACCTCGATATGCTCGTCCAGCACCTTCAGCCCCCCGTCCTGCACCAGTTCGAGCAGTTCGTACAGCAGCATCAGCAGTTGACGCTGGTACTCGTCGGTGTATTCATTTTTACGCATAATGCCGCGAAACTGGCGGTACATCTCTGCCAGAACGGGTTTTGGGTTAGCAAGCACCATCGCCCCCATCCCCGCCCCCAGAATGATAATGATCTCACCGGGTTGCCAGAACGAGGCCAGACGCCCGCCAGACATAAGAAAACCGCCGACAACACAGGCGAAGATGATGAAAATACCGAGAAACTTTTGCATATACCTTTCACTTCTGGAAAAAACACTGGATCTTTTGAGCGATCTTTTTATTGAGCTGGCAGACGCGCGCCTCGGTCAGGTCGAGGACTAACGCAATCTCTTTCAGACTCATTTCCTGCTGGTAATAGAGCGAGAGTATTAATTGCTCACGCTCATCAAGGCTTGCCAGCGCAGCCCTTAACGTACCGCTGGTGACCATTTCATCCTCCAGCGAACGGCTATTCAGCGTACCGTTCAGGGCATCTCCGCCCAGTAAATCATCGAGACTCTCCAGCGTCTTTGCGCAGTCCAGCAGCAGATATTCGTGATACTCCTCAGCAGTGATGGAAAGATGCGTGTTCAGATCTTCAAAGCTCGGCGTTCTGCCAAGCACGCGCGTGATCTCCCGAATCGCATCGTTGATCTTATGGCTTTTCTGGCGCAGCCTGCGGGGACGCCAGTCCAGCTCACGCAGTTCATCCAGCACCGCACCGCGGATACGCTGCGCCGCATATGCACCAAACTGCTCATCGGGATGACCATAACGACGCAGGGACGTCAGCAGACCCATTAACGCGATCTGCTCCATATCTTCTCTGTCCATCACGCTGCTGGTCTGCCAGGCGAGTTGTTTCACCACTCTGTGTACCAGCGGCAAATACGCATTGACGTATTTCGCCTCATCCGCCGGTGTCAGCGAGTCATCCGCAATAAAATCCATCATTTCCATCAACTGCCGTGACTTACTGGAAAACCATTTTGCTGATGATTACGTCCTTGAACGGCATCCGCGTATTCAAACTCTGGAAGCGCTCGGTGTAGGCGCTCATTAACTTGTCGCGCAGCACTTCAACGCTCATTCCGCGAACGGCGTCATAATCCAGTGACGAAAGCATATTGACCGTTGCCCCGCGAATAGCAGGCGATAGCTCTTCGGCACGACGGGTATCTGCTGGTGAGTCGGTCGTCAGGGCCAGCTCCAGCAGTAAGTAACGTTCAGAATCGCTGTGGCTTTTTAAGGTCACGACGACGTTTTTGATTTCAACAAACTCCACTACACTCTCCTCCGATGAGGAGAACAGGTCGCTAATGGCGGAGCGCTTATGCTCGTCCTGGCTCAGCAAATGCGTACCCAGAACGGTGAGAACAGCGGCGAAGGTTGCGGCGATAAGGGCAATAACCAGCCCTAAAGAAAATGTCTTAATTGTCATAATGGATTTGCTTAAACCGTAAGTAGAACTGAATCGTCTTTACCTGCAGAGGACAACGTCTCTTCTGCTTCTATCACTGCTCCCGTATCCGGCCCCTCTTTTACAGCATGCTGAGGCGCTCTTTGCCCTTGCTGTTGGCCGGACTGGGAAGAGACCTGTACGTTTACCTGAACAAAGTTTTGTTCCGTCAGACTCTGGCGCAGCTCATTGCTGATTTGCTGAAGCGCGCGATAGGTTTCCCCATTGCTGGCAGTGATATGCACCTGCATGCGCCCATTTTCGATCTGCAGTGAAATATCCACTTTGCCCATCTCCGGTGGGTCAAGGCGGATCGTTGCATGCTGCACCTGGTTCCTGACCTGGAGCTGCAAACGATCGTTTAAAGCACTGTGCAGTTGCTGTGCCCACTTCGCTTCATCCGCATCCAGCCTGACCGGAGGAAGGTTGACCGTCTGTTTATCCATCATGGTGGAAAAGGTCTGGACGGTGGCCGGTTGCCCTGCGGTGGGCAGGAGGGTCACCATCGGTTTAACCGGTTCCAGCGCGGGCGGTGTTACGGCTTCCAGGGCGGCCGCTGACGTAGCATGCAGGGTCAGCGGTTGCGGCATCACCTTCAGCGGCGATATTGCCGGTTGCTGGCCTGCAGAGACGTTTTGCATCTGCAGCGCATCGCCGGTCAGAGGCGCGCTGCTCTGCGTAACACTGAGCGTTTTCGCGGGCATCTGGCTTGCCATTAACAACGCATCCAGCAGCATATTGGGCGAACCGATCACATCCTGCGCCATCGTCATACCGTCGGGACGCTGCGTTTTCTCATCGTCCTCCTCTTCAGGTTTTACGCCCGCCAGCACCATAGCGCTGTCGCGCGGCTGCTCACCCCCCATCAGGGTATTAATGATGTTAAGCAGCGCATCGTTAAACCCAGGTGCGGCCTGGCTGTCTGTCTCTGAAGCTGGCGTCTGGGTGAGCGTCGCCCCTGACGCGGTGATCCCCGGCAATATGCTTGCCGTCTCGGTCGCGTCAGCGGCAACAGGAAGCTGGGTCATGTGCGAAAGCATCAGGTTCATCGCCCAAAATCCTCAACACTGGCAAACTGCGCATACGCCGTCGCCCCCTCCTTATTACGGCGGGCGCGCGCCATCTTCTGCTCCAGCTCGTCGCTTTGCTCCTGGCAGAAACGGCTGACCATGGCATGTGTTTGTCTGAGTTCTTCGAGCGCTTCTCGCTTTTCGGCGCTTAGCGTTTGCCCTTTCAGCGAGGTCAGCAACGCGGCTATCTGTGCATCAACGTCCTGCATTTTTGGCCAGTCGTGCTGACTGGCCGAATGCCTGAGGGAACGCGCCAGATAACGCATAACCTGCATATCATCCATTTTGCTGCCCCATTTTTTCCCAGCCGTCCTGAAGATTACGGAGGACGACCTCCACCTCTTCGACATACGTGACCGAGAGTTTGTGGCTGGCATCGTAAAGCCGATAAACGCAGTAGTCGTAAAGGTTGGCCAGGCTCAATGCCAGCTCGCCGCCCTTTTCAAAATCCAGTGAACTGGTGAGCGCATTCAGGATGTCGATGCATTTATTAATGCTTTGCACCTTGCGGTCATAACGGCGCGCGGCGATATGGCTTTTCGCGCGAACCAGTTCGTCCATCAGGCCGTTAAACAGCATTAAAACCAGCTGATGCGGGTTTGCTGCGGCGGCCTGAATAGCCAGATCGGATTGTTGATAATGGCCGTAGCCCTGCTGTTCGTTCCCGTACATAAAAGCGTTGATTTCCTTAAGCTAAACCAAACATACCCATGGTGTTGTTCATCTGCGTCATTGCTTGCTGCAGTTGGGTAAACTGCTTCAGATAGCGGTTATAAGAGCTTTCATAACGCGTGTTCATCGCTTCGGTTTTGGTATCAATGTCGCTCTGCTGGCGATCCAAAACTTCCTGTCGGCCTTTGAGTAAGCCATTGGTCGAGTTCAGATAGCGATCGAGCGATTTATCCATCGCTGTCAGCATCCCCTCTTTGCCATTGAACAGATCGTTCAGCTTCTGCGGATCGGCTTTGATCGCCTCATCCAGTTTTTTGCTGTCGATTTGCAGCTTGCCTTCCCTGTCTGCAGTAATGCCGAAATCGGACATCCGCTTGTCGCCAAACATCTGACGCATCACATCATTCAGTTCGCGATCAAGAGAGGACATCGTGGCATCACCGGCAAACGCGCCGCGTGTGTCGCCATCTCCGCTACCGCTTTTCGTGAGCTTGCTGAGCGTGTCCTGAAGCGTGTTGTAAGCATCCACAAAGGTCTGAAGCTGCTCTTTTGTCCCGGCGCTATCCGTCCCCACTGAAATGGTCAGCGGCTTGTCCTTTTCCGTCACCGCCGTCAGTTCGATGGTCACCCCGTCGATCAGCTTATCCAGCGTGTTAGAACTGTTGGTGAAGGTCATATCACCCATCTTGATGACCGAATCGGCTGCCTTAGAGATCTCCTTCGGATTTGAAAAATCCAGACCGGACGGACTGCTGACCGAAATCGTGTTTTTTGAGCCGCTCTTGTCACTGCTTAACATCAGAGTGACTTCGCCATCGGAACGGATCAGCGAGGCCGTAACCCCAGGGTTATCTTTATCACCGTTAATCGCTTTCGTGAGGTCGCTGAGGCTATCCATATCCGTCAGATCAACGGTAATGGTTTTGGCATCCGCGCCTTCACCGAGCGTGATATCCATCGTGCCGGAGGCATCTTTAATGGACTGGTCGGTCATTTTGTCGAAGCCGATCTGATGGGCAGAAGCCAGCGCAGTGACCTCAATGTTGTAGGTGCCCTTCAGTGCATTCGAGTTTGCGGTAACGTTCGCGATACCTTCACGGCTCATGCTGACGGCATTTTTCAGCATGCCGGCGTCAGTGCTGTTCAGCCCGCTCATCGCCGTGCGGAAATCGGTCAGTGCCGTTTTCAGCGCGTCGAGCGCTTTTTTCTGCGAATCCATCGTCGCGGTTTTTGTCTTAAGCTGGTTTTGCAAAGACATGATGTCGTATGTCGCCAGCTGCTGAGCCAGAGACTGGGGATCAATGCCGCTAAAATCTGCCATATTGTTGTTCTCCGTTCGCACCTGTTGCTAAACCATGACCGTTTAATGCAACCTTCGTGCCAGTTTTTATATCGTTTAAATTCAGTGAGTTAAAAAACAGAAGGAAAGCGACTTTCCCCTGAAGGGAAATAACAGGAAGGGGATTGCCGCAAACAAAAACACCGCCTTACAGCGGTGTTTTAGGACGGTATTAAGGATTAACCCAGCAGGGACATCACCATACCGGACATGCTGTTGGACTGTTTCAGCATGGACATACTGGTTTGCGCCAGCATCTGGTTGCGGGTCATGCTGGACGCTTCAGACGCAAAGTCTGCGTCGCGGATGTTACCCAGCGCCAGGTCGGTGTTGTCTTTCATGTTTGCCAGGTTGGCTGCGGTGTGGCCCAGACGGTTGATGGTCGCACCGAAGCTGGAACGCACAGAACCGACGGAATCCAGCGCGGTATTCAGGTTATCGATCAGCGCTTTCGCATTATCAACGCTGGTCTGGCTGTCATCATCAGCCAGAGTAATCAGACCGGAAGCACCATTCCAGTAAGAGCCCGCTTCGAGTTCAGTGAAGCCGCCGCTGGCGTTGTTAACCGCACCAGCCGCACCGTTCAGTTTGTCGCCCATTTTCACAACCAGGCTTTCACCGGAAGTCGTACCAATCTGGAAGTTCAGATCGTTAGCGAACTTGCCAGAAGCACCGAACAGCTTCTCACCTGCATAAGAGGTGTTACCCATGATGTTGCGCAGTTCGTCGTTCAGGGAGTTCAGTTCAGAATCGATCGCTTCACGGTCTTTTTTGGAGTTCGTGTCGTTCGATGCCTGCGTTGCAAGGTCTTTCATGCGGTACATGATGTTGCTGACTTCGTCGAAAGCACCTTCAGCCGTCTGCATCAGCGCAGTTGCGTCAGAGATGTTGCGCTGTGCAACAGCCATACCGTTGGTCTGGCCCTGAAGACGCGTCGCGATTTGCAGACCTGCAGCATCATCCGCCGCGGAGTTAATACGTTTACCCGTGCCCAGACGCTCCATCGCGGTGGACAGCATGCTGTTAGATTTATTCAGCGCATTAACGGAAGCCATGGAAGAGGCGTTAGTAAAAATAGAAAGTGCCATTTTAGAATTCTCCTTTTGAACCTGTCTGTCAGGTTCTTCTCTCTGGTACTCAATTAAAACGGCACAGCCAAATGAAGAATTAAATGGGAAATGAAAAAAAATTCTCTTTTTCTTAAACAAAGAGAGCGAACAAATCTGGCAATAAAGGAATAGCAGAGAATACCCTGACTCACTAAATAGAATATAAAGCGACACAATACCCACACAACTTAAGCGTACATAACATTTTCTTACGCTTTTTTTTGTTGACCTGAAAAGAATCGCATTCTCAAAATCATCAAAAAACAAATCCTTTACAAGGACAAACAAATAATTAATAAAAAGATCAACAACCCACTATAGTTAACTTTTAACCATATCCATTAATACGCCTCTGGTTTATTTGCTTAATAATTTGTTGCACATCACACTTTTATAGCGTAAAAATGTGCCACGGAAGAGAAACTTCCTAAACACGCCTAAGAAAAGGCTTATACTGCCAGGCGAAAAACCCTAAAATCATAAGGGAATTTTCGTTTTTGACTTCAGCGCAGCGCCTTTTTTGCACATTTCCCGCAGGCAAGCGGCAATTCTCTGTGAATTTTAAACGGAATTAATGATTAATTTACATTAAGCATTTCGCTTAACTTTTAAGCGATGCCTGACGAATGACATTCTTCTGGAGTGGGCACCGACCATCACTTGCCATGAATAAAACATATTATGCGGTAAACAACTGGTTAGTCGATTTACCCTCTGGCTCGATCATTAACCTTGTTTCTGGCGAAAGAAAACGCCTGGGCGAGTATCAATTAAAACTTTTAGATGTCCTGGTCTCAAACGCGGGGAAAATACTGACTCGCGAGGAATTGACGACGCTGGTCTGGGAACGACGGGTTATTGGGAATAATAGCCTTCCGAATGCGATTCATGCATTGCGAGCCGCGCTGGAAGATGATGGAAAAGCACAGAAAATTATCAAGACCATCCCCAAAAAGGGTTATTTACTCGAACAGGCCTGGTGCCGCTCCGTAGAACGGGAAAGCGAGGATATTGAGCAGACGGAAAATCTGCCCGCCCCGTACACTGATGATGCTGTTATCGAGGAAGGCGACTATTGTCCGGTGCCTGCAGAAATGCTTGTTCCGCCAGAACCGGAGGGGAGCGAGCCACTTCCGGCTCCTGAGGAAGTAACCCGCACGCGCACCTCTCACCCATTCATTGCCCTGGCGATCCTGGTTTTGGTCGTGATTTGCAGTGCTATAGCGGGTTGGGAATATGCCAACTCGCACGGCTCCAGGCTGGTTGCCACCGAGCAAGAGTCCGGGGTTTACAGCAATATCCGCATCTATGAAATTTCGGAGTCGAACCGGCTGGACATGAATAAAGAGGATTTTTACAGCAAGATCAAAGATCCCTTGTACGCCATTAATCAGCAGATCAAATCGCAATCGATCAGCATGACGGTCTATTACCAGAGCATTAACCAGACGCTCAATTATACCTTTGCCTTAAACAGCCGCTGTGACAGCAAACAGCTGGTGATGGCGATTTACCACTGGCGTATCGACCCGGTACAACTGAACAATCTGATATTGCGCGAGACGAGGAGGAAAATCAGTGAGATGGAAACCTGCGCTTAACTGGAAATGGTTGATGTCATACCTTCTGATTGCCGCCGCCGTGTTTACCGGCGTCCATACTCTACGCACGCCGGTCACCCCGCAGGCAAACGTGGAAGGCTTTCTGCAACTGGGCTTTTACGACCTCCTGTCGCGGCGTAAAGAGATCTACGATTCGCATATGCAGACGGTTAATCATGCCATTCTGACAACCATCACTAACCCTAACGATAACCGTTTTGTGCTGAAAGGTAAGTTTGCAGAAATCGACGAGCAAGACGGCAAGCGTTTCTTTTCTTACACGCCAATTTATTACAGTACGGTACAGAAAGGGCTGATGATTGATGGCCTGGTGGATATGCTGATGCATATCGATTTCTGGATGCAGCCGGTCTATATCGGTGATATGCCGTTGGTCGTTGGGCAGAGTGGCGCGATTTTTCTCTATCCCCTGCACAACTAAGACAGGCGGTGTCGTCACCGCCCCTCTGAGTTAACCCAACAGATTTTTCACAGTCGACAGCGACACGTTCCCCTGCGCGGACAGGGCTTGCGACAGCAGGCTATACTGCGTTCCGCTTTTTGCCAGAGCACTGCCGAGCGCACGCGCGGTGTCCAGCGCTTCGCGAGGCGTATAGGCCGTTGCCATGTCCTGAATACGCGCTGACACCCGCTCCTGATGCTGATGCAATTTGCTGCGTTCACGGGTGATTTGCTCCAGCGTCTGCTGCAATTTTCCGCCAGCACCGCGCTCCCACTGCTGGCTAATCTGGCCGATTTCATCCTCGCGGCTGATCTCGGCGCGCGGAGCCAGGAGCGTAAAGGCATCCGCCGGAAACTGCTTCCCTTCCCCACGCACGCTTAAATGCTGGCTGACGCGCCCCCAGCGGGATTCATCAACCTGGAACATCGCTTTACCTTCACGGCTCAACGTCGCGTGGATACCCAGGCGGCCCAGCCCCACATTCAGGTGGACCAGCGCCTGACGCGGAGTCGCCTGTGCCGGTATCGCAATAGCAGTCAGCTCACGCTTGCTGCCGCCAAGCGCAAATACCAGCGTCTCGCCTGATGTCTGCTCCAGTACGTTTTCCATGCCCGGCAGCGTAAAGCTGACCTTACTGCTTTGCTGCAACGTCACATTGAAATTACGATCGACCGTTCCGCCAGATATCTCACTGCGCTGCTGCAATAACGACGTTACCGACGCGGCGTGCTCGCTCTCGTTCCCCCGCATCGCCTGATGACGCAGCATGAGCAGTTGCGTTTCCGTTTCCGAAAGATAGCTCTCCGCCTTTTGTACTGCAGTCAGTTGCTGATTCAACTGAACGTTGTAGCGTAAAGGACGGCGTGAAAGCAGGGCAGACTCCGGAAATGGCGGCGTTCCTCCAGAGGAAAGAGGCCGTTGCTCCGTGCGTGAGATCGCCGACGCCGCCCCTGGCGTGGTTCTGACGGGAGCGGGCGTCGTGGATAACGAGTTTGTTTTTAAACCGACTTGCATACGTATTACAACATGCTGAAGAGCGAAAGCTGGCTGATCATGCTGTACGCTTTGTTGGTTATCTGTACAGAGTTGGTGTAGAGCTGAAGATTAATATTGGTTGTCGCCCAGTCGGTATCTGACAGATCGCGAACGACCTGATCGTTCGCCATGCTGACGTCCGTATGCGCATCGTCCAGCATGGTCAGTCGATTCTGACGTCCACCCAGGTCGGTAAATAATGCCGCAACTTTATCGCGTGACTGACCAGACATCGTCAGCATCTCGTCGATATCCTTCTGGTAATCGTTCACCGACAGCGACGGGTCCTGCATTTTGTCGCTGAGGGCTTTGAGCTTGTTTAGCATCTCCAGATCGTCACCGCTGCCGGAAAATGCGCCCACAACGTGGGTATTTTCCGTCACGTTAACACCGTTCGCTACCGTGGTTTCACGCGTGCCGTTGTTGCCCTGGTAAACATATTTCCCCTGCGCCTCATCCCAGACCACCGGTTTGGTGTCCGTTTTCGTACCGGAGAAGAGATAGCCACCGCTTTCGTTCTGCGCGTTTATAGAGGCCACCAGCGAGTCCAGCATGGAGGAGAGTTCGGCACCATAACCCGACATATCTTCCCCGCTGTGCACGCCGCCGTTTGCGGCAGAAAGCAGTTTATCGTTCAGCGCTAACAGCTGATTGCTCATGGCCGTAATGTGCGCTTCCTGGCTGGAGAGCGCCCCGCTCAGCCCGGTAATGTTATTCTGATACTGCTTAATGGCCGATTGCTCGCGGTTAAGCTGCACCAGACGCGTTGCGGCAACCGGATCGTCAGACGGAACGTTGATCCGCTTCTGCGTGGCCATCTGTTCCATCAGTTTGCTGATGCGCGTACCGTTAACGCCAAGCTGCGCCATCATGGCATCGGAATTATAAAGACTACTGATTCGCATAAATTCGTTCCTTACTCCCCGTTAAAACAGGCCTAACAGGTCATTGAAAATCTGGTTACCGGTGGCAATCACCTTGACGTTGGACTGGTACGCCTGCATATACACCTGCAGGTTAATCGCCTCTTCATCCTGGTTGACCGCGCTGAGGTTGTTGCGCTGGAGCTGGGCCTGGTCGAGAACCCCTTTCGCCGCATCCAGTTCGCTCTGGGATTTTTTGCTGGCGATGCCCACGTTCGAGATGATCGCCGCAGCCCCTTCATTCAGGCTCATATTGCCCATTCCGCCGATATCAACCTTTTTATTTTTCAGATCAATCAGCGCCTGAAGGTTGTCGCCGTTACCCTGCTCATCGGGAGAGCCAGACAGAGCCAGTTCGTCAGGCTTAAGGTCGTTCACCTGTAAAATTCCGGCTGGGTTAGTCAGATCGAAGGTAAACAGCGGCTTACCGGGATTGCCATTCTTATCAAAACCTTGCGCGAGCTGATCGTTGAACATGGTGGCAACCGCTTCCGCCATCCCCTGCACGGAAGCCTGCATCTGTGCCAGATCGCCGGTTTCATAGTCGTACAGCGCACCGAGCTGGCCGCCCGTTGAAGGGTTGAGTGAAAAGGTGGTGTTCGAAAAGCTCAGGCTCAATACAGGATTACCGCTACCATCCAGGCTACAGCTCAACTCCCCGGCCACTTTCCCGCTCACCAGCGGCTGACCGTTTTTCATTGACACGGAATAGCTGCCGGTACTGTCTTCCGTCACTTTAACGTCAGCGTAGGTGCTGAGCTGTTTTACCAGCTCGTCACGCTGATCGCGCAGTACGTTACTGTTGCCCCCGGTTGATTCCATCTCCATGATTTTTTTATTGTAATCAGCGATACCGTCCGTCAGGCTGTTGATCTGCCCGACCATAGTGTCACGCTGGTTGGAGACCGACGTTTTCTGGCTGTTGATAAAGTCGTTCATGCTGTTGAAGCGCGTCGCCAGAGAGCCCGCCTGGTTCAACAATTGCTGGCGGTTCGCCTCACTTTCTGGCTCTTTTGTCAGCGCGCTCAGCGCAGCGAAAAAATCATCCAGACCGGTTCCCAGGCTGGTGGAATCGGTGCCGATCACTTTTTCCAGCGAGCTGAGGTACTGGTTGTTGATGGTATAATATTTCTCTTTGCTGTTGCTCTGCCACACCTGGGTGGTCAGATACTGATCCGAAACACGGCGGATACTGTCTACCTGCACACCGGCTCCGGCGGACATTCCACCCTGGCCCATCGTCACCACGGAGCTTTGAATAATGCCCTGGCGGCTGTAGCCTGGCGTCAGAACGTTGGAGATGTTCATGGAGGTCACGCTCATCCCAAACTGCGCCGCCTGCAAGCCACTCCAGGCAATGTTGATCATGTTCATTGATTACTCCTGCCCACGACGCATAACGGGTATGACCGGGGGGGTTAATTGCTGAGGATGCTCTTGTAAAGCGGCCATACTCTGCGAATTCTTAAGCGGTGCCTGCGCCTGCGGCCCCAGTTGCGCAATGATCATCTGCGCAATACCGGTGCTGCGTTGCGATGCCAGCTGAGAAGTCAGCTTGTCGTCGTAAAACTCCTGCATCATGCGCTGCTGCTTACTGTCGAACGGGTTGTCGTCCACCAGTGCCTGCGACGCTTTACGCATCTCTTTCATCATGGAGCGCAGGAACATGGCTTCAAACTGTTCAGCCGCCTGCTCAAGGTTTTGTGGTTTGACCTGCCCGGTCATGTCGCCGGGCAGCAGGGGGGAACGAGGGGCGATCGCATTTAACATAACCACTCCTTAAATCACCACCAGCTCGGCATCCAGCGCACCGGCTTCATGCAGAGCCTGCAGGATTGCCATGGTGTCATCCGGCGATGCGCCGAGGCTATTCAGCGTGTTCACAATACTGCGCAGGCTGGTTCCGGCAGCAAGGGTGACCATTTGCCCACGACCGCGATCGACATTCACGTCACTCTCCGGCGTGACAACCGTCTGCCCCTGGCTAAATGCCCCCGGCTGGCTGACGCTGGAAGATTCACGAATGGTGACCGTCAGGTTCCCGTGCGAGACGGCCGCGGCGCGAACAACCACGCCATCGCCAATCACCACCGTACCGGTACGGGCATTGAACACAACGCGCGGCGGCTGTTTACCGGCATTGATCTGCACATCTTCCAGCATCGACATAAACGCCACGCGTTCGCCCGCAGAAAGCGGAGCATTAACCACCACGTTGGTCGCACTTTGTGCCGTAGCCGTGCCCGAACCAAACGCAGTGTTGAGCGCAACCGCGACGCTGTTAGCGGTTTTAAAGCTCGGACGTTTCAGGTTCAAAATCACCTGGTTGTTTTGCTGAAAATCAGACGGAATTTCACGTTCCACCGATCCCCCGTTTGGCACGCGCCCTACGGTTGGGGTGTTGATCGTCACGCTGGAGCCGCTGTTACCTTCCGCTTTCACGCCGCCGACCACCACGTTTCCCTGTGCCAGGGCGTAGACTTCACCGTCTGCGCCGCGCAACTGCGTCAGCAGCAGTGTCCCGCCACGCAAACTTTTCGCGTCACCGATAGACGAAACCGTCACGTCAATGGCCTGACCACGGGCGTAACCCGGCGGCAGCGTGGCGCTGATCGCCACGGCGGCCACGTTTTTCACTTTGGGATCGATTTTCGTCGGCAACTGCACACCAAACTGGCGCAGCATATTGGTCACCGACTGGCTGGTGAATTTCACCTGGTTTTTATCACCGGTGCCGTCCAGCCCCACAACGAGGCTGTAACCTACCAGCTGGTTACCACGCACGCCCTGGATGTCCACAACGTTACCCAGACGTTCCGCCAGCGCGCCTGTCGTCCACAACAGCATCAGAAATAGCATTGCCTTACGCATGGCAGACTCCATTAAATAGGGAACAGTGGATGGTTAAAGAAGCGGGTTAACCAGCCTGCGGAATTGGCATCGCTCAGCGCGCCGCGTCCCGCATAGGAGATACGTGCGTTAGCAATACGCTGCGATGAAACCGAGTTGTCACGCTCAATGTCCTCGGCACGCACCAGCCCCGTCACGCGCATATATTCATCGCCCTGATTAAGGGTGAGCCATTTCTCGCCACGCACCGCCAGCACGCCGTTAGGCAACACCTTATAGACCGCAACGGTGATGGCACCGCGCAGGCTATTTTGCTGCTGTGAGGTGGCATTACCGTTAAAGTTACGGTTGCCGTCGATCGAGCCTGAGAGCTTGTCAACAGAATGGCCAAAGGCCTCCGGCACGCCGATGGACACATCGTTTTTCTTACCGAAATTGGTCCGCGCCTGTTTGCTTGCCTGGGTTGACTCATCGAGCTTCACGGTCAGGATGTCGCCCACACGATAGGCACGGCGATCCTGCGTTAAAGACCAGTTGTAGTTGGCGTTATACAGACCACCGCCCTGCACCTGGGCAGACGGCATGGAAAAATCTTCCGGCGGCGCATAGGCCGCGTCGTCTTTATGTACCAGCAGCGCCGGGCTTTCACACCCGGCCAGCAGAAGTACAAAAAAGCCGAGAACACACTGCTTTTTCATTTTTCGTTCACTTCACTTCACGCATTACATCGACTGCGTGACAAACTTCATCATGTCGTCCGCGGCAGAGACCATTTTGGCGTTCATCTCGTAGGCACGCTGGACGGTAATCATATCGACCATCTCTTCCACCACCTGAACGTTGGAGCCTTCAAGCGACCCCTGCTCAAGCTGACCGAAAGCCTCTTCCCCCGCGACACCCTCAACCGCTTCACCGCTTGCGGCCGTTTCGCGATACAGGTTGCCGCCGATGGCTTCAAGCCCGGCCGGATTCACAAAGTTCACCAGGGTGATCTGCCCCAGCTCAACCGGTTCCGTTTCGCCCGCAACCGTCGCCGTGACGGTGCCGTCTTTGCCAATCTGGATATCTTTCACGTTATCCGGCAGCTCAATTTGCGGCACCAGTGGCAGCCCCTGGGCGTTGGTCAGCAGGCCATCCGGGTTCTTCTGGAAATTACCCGCGCGGGTATAGGCAATATCGCCATCGCTGGTTTCTACCTGGAAAAAGCCCTGGCCGGTGATCGCCACATCCAGCTTCTGCCCGGTGTTCTGAATATTGCCGGTCGAGAACTCTTTCTGGGTGCCGACAATTTTTACGCCAGTACCAAACTGGATGCCGGTTGGCGAGGTGTTGTTCTGATCAAGCTGACCGCCCGGCGTGCGCTGATTCTGATAAAACAGATCGGCAAACATCACGCGATCGCGCTTGAAACCGGTGGTGTTGACGTTCGCCAGGTTGTTAGAGATGGCGCTCATCTTCGCGTCTTGCGCGGCAAGTCCGGTTTTACTGATCCATAAAGCGGGATTCATCGTTATTCCTTACTCAATCAGGTATTACGCAACAGACGGTTGCCTGCCGTGGCCAGGTCTTCCGCGGCCTTCATCATTTTGATCTGCGCTTCAAACTGGCGGTTAAGCGCGATGCTCGACACCATTTCGTTGATGGCCGAGACGTTGGAGCTTTCAAGATGGCCGGAAACCAGCTCGACCTTTTCCGTTCGTGGGTTGACGTCAGCACGGGTGACCATAAATCCGGCGGCGTTTTTGCTCAGCTGGGAGGCGGGAATATCCACCAGCTTGATACGGTCAACGTCCATCTGCGTCGCGACATTGCCATCATCCGGCACGATAGAGATCACACCGTCGTCCGCAATGCTGATGGCGGAAAACGGCGGCAGTACAATCGGGCCGTTATCGCCGGAGACAGGCAAGCCATCGATGGTGAGATCGCCTTCCGGCCCCACTTCAATTTGGCCGTTGCGGGTATAAACCTCCCGGTTACCGCTCACCAGCGCGATCAGTCCGCTGCCTTTGATAGCGACATCCAGATTGCGCCCGGTATCACGCGTTGCGCCTGGCGTCAGGTCGACGCCGCCCTGCTGCTGCTGCACCAGGTAACGGGAGGCGTAACCCTCCCCCTGGATTTGCTGCGACATGGCACTGTCGAGATCGTGACGGAACCCTTGCGTGTTCACGTTCGCCAGGTTGTTGGCGTGGATCTGCTGTTGCGACAGGCTCCGGGACGCGCCGCTCACGGCGGTATAAATTAAATGGTCCATTACACCGCCTGGAACAGCGCCGTCATCATGCTGTCGTTGGTGCTGATCACTTTGGTGTTCGCCTGGTAGTTACGCTGCGCGGTCATGAGCCCGACCAGTTCCGCCGTCAGGTCAACGTTAGAGCCTTCCAGCGTGTTGGAAGTCAGCGCACCCAGCAGGCCGGTGCCCGGTGTACCGGTCAATGGCGCGCCTGAGCTGGCGGTTTGTGTCCAGGTGGTGCCGTTTTGTGACGACAGGCCGTTCGGGTTGGCAAAGGTCGCCAGGAGCACCTGCCCCTGCAGCAGACGCTCACCGTTAGAGAAGGTGGCATAGACGCTGCCGTCTTTATCGATCATCTGCCCGGTGCGCTCGCCGGACGCGTAGCCGTTGCCGTTGTTTTTACTGACGGAGAAGTCAGAACCGAACTGCGTGGTGCCGTTGTAGCTCAGCGCCAGTTCGATACTTTCTGCACCCGGAATATCGGCCTGAATATTGACCGTGCCGTTTGGGGTCTCCAGCACGCCCTGCTCGGTAAAGGTCATTTTCTGCGTGGTGCCCATATCCTGGTCATCCATGTAGTAATGCACTTCCCATTCGTTATCGCTGGTTTTAACGAAATATTGCTTCAGGGTATGTTCACGCCCCAGAGAGTCATATACCTGCGTGGCATACGTGTGGTTATAGGACGTTTCGTCGGTCGGGTCGAACGTGGTGGTGGTTGGCAGCTTTTCGTTGGCATTGAGGTTGGCCGTGAAATCGAGCGTGCTGGTGGCCTTCGCTGGCAGCGAGCCGCTGCTGATGGTCAGGTTACCGACAGTACCGGTCTGGATCACGCCATTGGCATCGACCGGATAACCCTGAAGATACATGCCCTGGTTGTTGATCAGGTTGCCGAGGCTGTCCGTCTGCATGTAACCGGCACGGGTATAAGCGGTGGTGCCCGAGCTGTCGCGCATCACGAAAAAGCCATCGCCGTTGATCGCCAGGTCAAGGCTACTGGCAGAGGAAAAAATGCTTCCGTTTTTAGAGATACTCTGCGCGATATTGGTCACGCCCACACCCAACGGCTGGCCTTCGGCATACAGGGACGCAAACTCCGCACGACCCGATTTAAAGCCGACAGTACCGGAGTTCGCAATGTTGTTGGAAATCGCACCCAGCTGTTGGTTAATGGCATTTAAGCCAGAAATAGCAATATCAAAGCTCATAATTGTTCCTGATTAACTCATTAATCCCTTTGGGTTTTTGTCTTGCGACTGCCCAAACTGTGTGATGTTGTTGTAAGCCACCTCACCAACGCCGGTGATGTTCAGCACGGTTGGGCTACCATCAAGCGGAATACGCACGTTGTTCACCACGCCGCCCACTTCAACCGGTACTTTGGTTTCCTCTGTATCGGTTACCACGGAAAGGGTGTATTTCCCCTCTTTCAGGCCCAGCTCTTCAGGATCAATGTTGAAATTCACCACGCCCTTTTCCTGCTTGCCCAGCTCGATTTTGGTCTCGTTGCCACTTTCATCTTTTACGATGACGGTAACGGTATTGGCGGCATGACCCAGCGTCAGGCGACCATCAATATTGGTGCTGCCATCGGTCTCGACGGTGTCGGTCTGGACCATCACTTTCTGACCCACCAGGTTGCCCGTGGAGAGTGTCTGGAGGTTGTCCATCAGTACCGCGTTGTTCGCCATTAACTGGGACATCGTTTCCATGGACTGCACCTGCGTCAGCTGCGCAAGCTGGCTGACATACTCTGTACCGTCTGTCGGATTCAGCGGGTCCTGGTTCTGGATCTGCGCCACCAGCAGCTGCATAAACAGGTTATTCATGCCTGCTGCGGTGTTGTCATTCGCCGTCACGCCGCTGTCGTAAGGGGTCGTGCCGGATTGAGTGGATACTCCATTCACGCTCATGAATTACGCCTCTCCAAGACGCAGCAGGCTTTGCTGCATGCTTTTTACATTGTTAAGAACATCGACGTTGGTTTCGAAGTTACGGGACGCGGACATCATGTCGGCCATCTCTTCCACCACGTTGACATCCGGATACCAGACGTAACCGTCTGCATTCGCCATCGGGTGATGCGGCTCATAGCGCTGCACCGCATTACCCGAAGAGACAACATCCAGCACCTGTACGCGCGCGCCGGTCAGCGCGTTGTCGCTCATGAGCTGGTCGTTTTGGTAAACCGCAGCAAAGACCGGGCGGCGCGCTTTATAGACATTGCCCTCATCCATCGCCGGGGTTTCGGCGTTGGCGAGGTTACTGGCGATGGTATTCAGGCGGACGGTTTGCGCCGTCATCGCCGAACCCGAAACTCGGTAAATATCGCTAAAAGCCATTTTTAGTTACCTGATTCAATCACTTACCTTCAATTGCCTTCTTCAGGCCGGTGAATTTCATATTCAAAAACGCCAGGCTCATCTGATAGTCCTGCACATTTTTTGAAAACTCCGCCTGCTCCACATCCAGCGCGACGGTATTGCCGTCCGAGGAGGGTTGGTAAGGCACGCGATACATCTCCTGCGGCGCTGAGCCGGGAAAGAAATCCCGCTGTGAACGTTGCATCTCCGCGGCAAAATCAATATCTTTAGCCTGGAAATTGGGTGTATCGACGTTAGCCAGATTTGCTGAAAGCAGTTCCGCCCTGGAAAGTCGAAGTGCTACAGCCTGCGGATGAACGCCCAATGCCTTATCAAAAGTAATACTCACAACTCACTCCTTTCTGATGATGGACACCTGCGATAGTCCGTGTTGCTTCAGCCTTTAAAGCAACTATCGTGCCAGGTTTTTAACATCATGAATTCAATAAGTTTTTCACTATCACCCTCTGTAAAAGGGAAGGTCTTTTTCCGCAACGCTGTATCGGTAGCGCTACTGTGCCTTTTTGCACTGCCTGCCAGCGCACAGCCGCAGAATTCCACCGCCCGTAAGCAGGTCTATGCTCGCGTACAACAGCAGGCCGCAGAGACCATTCGCCAGGAAGCACTGCGTAACGGCTGGGAGGATTACCAGGCAAAGCTGAATCTGTTTATTCCCTCTGAAATTGCGCAATACGCCCCCTGCCCTGCACCGCTGAGCGTGAGCATGCCCGGAGGAGAGCACCTTGATTTGCGTCGCCTGCGGTTCGACGTGCGCTGCGACGCAGGCAATGGCTGGGATGTCGCGGTCACGGTAAAACCTGACATTTACCTGCAGGTGCTGATGACGAAAGAGACCCTGGAACGCGGCCACGTGATTGCCGCCTCCGACCTCACGCGGCGGAAATTTAATATCAGTAACTTGCGCAGCGGCTATCTCACTCGCCCGGATGACGTGATCGGCTTAACCCTGAAGCGCCGTACCCGCGAACTTCAGCCACTGAGCATGAGCCAGCTGGATTCACCGGTGATGGTGGAACGGGGACAGCGCGTACTGATGGTGGCCAATCAGGATGGCGTCGAAGCTCGCACCATGGGCATTGCCAGTAAAAAAGGACGCAAAGGGGAGATGATCAAAGTCAAAAACGAAAGCAGCGAGCGTGAAGTCACTGCGATGGTGGTTGATATGGGCGTGGTCAGAACCGGCTACACCGCCCCCCGGTAAAAATATTTCACCCGGTTTAAGTTTGCCCTGTGATGCGCCGCTTTACGGGTATAAGGCACCGGGAAAGGCCGTTTCCGCGATGAGGCCTGACGAAAACGATCAATAAAAAATCCGAAGATGGAGTAATGCGATGAAAGTGACATCAACCCAGTACGCAATGACCAGCGCAGTCAATCAGGCCAGTTCCACGGCCCCGACTCGCACGACGAGCGCTGATGAGATGAAAACGTCACGAGCCGCTGCCATCGATCCTGTACTTGGCGATGCGCAAAGCCAGCTGGCCGCTCTGCCGGAAGTTGATATGGCGCGCGTTGCGAGCATGAAAGACGCGATTGCGAACGGGAAAATTAGCGTGGATATCGACTCGCTGACCAGCGCAATCGAGAAATATTATCAGAGGTAACAATGAGTAACGCCGCACAGTGCGTAAAAATGCTGGTCCAGGGCATGGTTGAAGATCGTGAAACATACAGCCAGCTGAAAACCCTGCTTGCCGATCAGCGCCAGTGGCTTATCGCACGCGATGCAGCAAAACTGGATCAGTTGAATCCGCAGTTGATCTCCCTGTATGAGCAACTGTCGCATAACAGTAAACAGCGCTACCAGTTACTCACCCAACTGGGTATTCCTGTCGGCACACCCGGCCTGCGCACGCTTTTCTCCCGCCTTCCTGCTCAGCATCAAAGCCAGTTCAATACGCTCTGGAATTCACTTGAACAGATTGCCGCTGAGTGTAAATCGCTCAATGACAATAATATTACGGTGCTGTCGATGCAGCAGGAGATCCTGCAAAATCTGTTAAATATTAGTGAGCCGGAAAACTGGCTTTATGAGCAGCTTTAACTTTCATAGAAATAAACAATGTCATCCGAAAACGAAAATATCATCAACACTATCATTTCCCAGTATATGGCAAACGCGCATAAACAAAAGGCGCACTATGAAGATATGCTGCCTAAAGTTAAGCTGAAACGGCATAACATGGAACATTGCCAGCTATTATTAGACAGAGACGAGTTATTATCATTACTGCCTAAAAACGGCGTTGTTGCGGAAATTGGCGTTGATAAAGGCGACTTTAGTGAAAAGATCCTCAATATCTGCTCCCCGGAAAAACTTTTCCTGGTAGATGCCTGGCACACAGAACGCTACCACGACGGGCTTTTCGAAAGCGTAACGGCTCGCTTCTCGAAAGAGTTAGAAGAAAACGTTATAGAAATCAAACGTGGGCTCTCCGTCGAAACAGCCAGCCAGTTCGCCGATCGCTCACTTGACTGGGTATATATTGATACCGACCACTCATATGAGACCACAATCCGTGAATTGTGTGCATACGCCGAAAAAGTAAAACCTGGCGGCATCATCTCCGGCCATGATTACACTATGGGTAATTTTGTTAAATGGTATCGTTATGGTGTTATTGAAGCGGTCCATCAATTCTGCGTTGCCTTTGACTGGGAGCTTATTTTTATCACTGCTGATGTGACAGAAAACCAAAGTTTTGCGATCAGGAAAATCCAGTGAACGAAAAAAACCGCCTTCATCAAACGAGTATACCCGCCGATTTACCACTCGAACAATTAATGGTTTTATTTAAGGGTGCCACAGAAAATGGGTCATCGGTCATGCTTAAAGGGGCGGACCCGGACAGATTCCATGAACTGGCGTTGTACTTCAGCCATGAAAATTATTTTTGCACCGGGCAGCCGGAGCAGGATCACTATCATTTCTCACCGCTTTTAAAAAATAAACAGAGAATTCTTGTTACCGCGACACAGGATAACTTCCATTTTGTGCAGCCTGTGATGCGTCTTATGCGTGAACAAGGCCATTACGTGACAACGCTCAGCAGTGAAGGACTGAACCAGCAGACACTGCTAAATGCGCTTCGCCATTGCGATGTCGCGTGGTTTGAATGGGGAGATGGTGCAATTATTCCGGCCAGTAAATTGCCGAAATATTGCAAAATAGTCTGCCGGATGCATCGTTATGAATTGTACAATCAGTCATATATGCAGGCGGACTGGCAAAAAGTCGATGAGGTTATTTTCGTCAGTGAGGCGATGAAAAACCGTTTCGTAACATCAATGGGTGATAAACTTCCGTCTGAACTTAAAATTTCCGTAATCGCCAATCTCACGGAACATCAACCCGTTATAACCTCCACTTCTCATCGACATCCTTACCATATCGCCTGCGTTGCACGATTTGCCCCTCAGAAAAACCTCATAATGCTTCTTCCGGTATTACAAATGCTGGTTAAACATGAACCCCGATTTAAATTATTTATTGCCGGACGCATTGAAGACACATGCCTTTATGACTCGTTTAAAGAACTGGTTTCACTCTATGGTTTAAATGATAATGTCATGATCTGTGGCACAATCGCTTCATCTGAGATGGCGAAATGGTATTCAGATAAATCATTTTTACTGTCAGTGAGTTACAACGAAGCCCATCCGATGGGGATCTTCGAAGGCATGCTGGCAGGTTTGAAACCCGTTGTTTTCCACGCGCCGGGGGGTGTTAGTGAATACTTGCCAGCAGAATATCTTTTTATTAACCCTGACGATGCGGTAAAAAAAATCATAGCCGGCAATCCAGATCCGACTCTTTATGCGATTGAAGCATCAGAACTTTTACAAAAACGTGCAGAACCAGAACGGTATCAGCAGATATGGGAAACGAATACACAGGCATCATTTCTCTTTTCTGTCATCATTACTTGCTACAACCGGGAAAAATACCTTCTCCCGGCCGTTGCATCAGCACTGAACCAACGGGATCATCATTTTGAAGTTATCGTCGTTGATGACGGTTCAACTGACCGGAGTTTGCAAACCATTGCGCATATTGACGATCCCCGTTTAAAAATTATTCGCAAGCAGCACACCAACGCACCAGACACCCGTAACTACGGCATAGAGCACGCTCGTGGTGAATATATTGTTTGGTTAGACAGTGACGATCTGTTGCACAGCAATGCGCTGAGCCATTATCGAACGCTTTTGCAACGCTGGCCTCAGGCGGATGTCTTATCGTGTGGAATGGAAATATTGGGAAAAAACAACCAGTATTTCTCGCTCTATAATCACCCACCCAAAAAATGGTTAAACTATCTACCGCAAGGGAATTTTATTTCTAATCCGGGCTGTTGTGTACGCCGCACCCTCTATAAAGCAGTCGGGAATTACAATACGACGTTTTTACGCGCACATGATTATGAATTCTGGTCGAGAGCGGCAGGTGTGGCAAAGATTGCGTTTACGGAACGATGCAATATTGCTTATCGCCTCCATGAAAATAATCTGACAGGATTAGGTAAGCCTGTAGATACGCTTTATGAATACTTAATTTTTAACGCAATTATTCAGCGTTACAGAAAAGAAGAACTGTTCCCTGGCAAAACCCGTCAGGAAATTGATGAATTCATTACTCATCGCAAGTCCATGCTGCTGGAGGAGACAGGGCTTGATAATACCATTATCGTTCTGGATGCCATCTCGTTGCCTCTGGAGCAACTGCCCGTATTCCTGCAATTACTTGGAAGCCAGGATGACAGGAAATTCCATGTAGTTATTGTTTCTAATAAACCGTTACCGTTTTCCGGCCTGCCGGTGTTAATTTCCGGGACATTAGAAAACACTGTATTAAGGGAATATGCGTGCAATACGCACCCTGGCAAGCATTGCCGGTTCTTTTCACTCGACCAGGATGTTCAAAACACGCCTCATCTCATAAGCGATGTGAAGAATGCGCTGCTAAATAATACTGTGCTTCCTGCCGGAGTACAGCGGCTCTCTGTATAGCCTTTGTCATTGACGATAAGCTGCCGGCCCTGAACGGTGCTGGCAGCTTATCAATAAGATCAGATTATAGACAGCCCACATAGCAGCGTGTAATCCGCATGGTTGTTCCCGTCATCTTCCTGCGGCTGCTGTGTCTTCCAGTCGTACCACGCGCTAAACAGCGCAATAAAATCATCCACAGTTAGCGTTTCGTTATCTTCAAGCCACAGGCTGCACAGCATCTTCAGCTGGAAAAACTGACGTGTTAAAGACTTCAACGCCACACCATAGTTGCTGGCATTGCGGCATGGAAAATGCTCGCTGTACAACCGGTACAGCAGCACGTTACGCGCGATAAAGGGTTGCTCCGACAGCAATGGAATCACCTTCATCTCCAGCTCGCGCAAGCGGTCCTGTAAACGTGCAGGTTGCATCACGGCCAGCTCACTGAGCTTAAACATCAGCATCATCTTCTGCATACCGGAGACATTCACATTAAGACGCATCGCCCCCATCTCACCGAGCGCTTCAACACGATTGATCTCAATCGGCGGCAGCAGAGAAAGTTGCTCATTAAGAATGCCACTCTGCGCCAGCTGCGCGAGTTCATCACCCATTACCGCCAGACGCTGCGGATCACGCTGGTTCTCTTCCAGATAACGCTGCGCCTTGCTGAGCAACACGCCAATCGCATACAGGCTACTTTCCAGCGTCAACGCGGGATGAACGGCGATATTGATACATTGCTGGTTAAGTGTCTCATCCCAGGCATTATCGTCCCGAACGCCATCTGATTCGGCTTCATCGGTATGGAGCAGAAACGCCTCCGGATTGAGAAGAATTTCACGCGCCGCGCTTTCACAGGCCGCGTTAAGACTGTCACGCTGCTGGTTGCCAACGGTCAGGCGCGTTTTAGGCCAGTCGCCTGACGCCACCTGGCAGGTGGGGCAATCGCAGGACGCGTTACGCGCGTTAAACCGGATCACGTATTCAGGCTGGTAGTGTTCAATCAAGTCCATACATGCTGCTCCAGCCGCTGCAATGGCGGCGTTTGTCATTGAAAATTTTTACGGAAAAACCAGTGTGTGCAGTCGATAACCTCGCCGCTCATCGGGTCTTTACCTTCGGGTAAAAAAGCGAAGCTCGGCTGGAAGCCAAGCCAGCAGTGCGACTGCATCTGTTCTGGCCAGCAGTCATCAAGGCTTTGTGCCTGCCGGTAGTGCTCAAGCAGCGTCGGGATATACGCGCCATTCACGGCATAAGCGCAACCACAACCGCCGTCCAGCACGCGTGCCACGCCGGGAAGCGCCTTGAGGGGTGAAATACGGTTGTAGCGTGCGCCCAGCAACACGACCTGCCAGTCGATATGCGGCAACCGTGTCAGCAGCTGGTTGACGGTTTTCAGGGACATCTCCTTGCGCACAAACTTCACTGACGTATCAAGGAGAAGCACGCTGCCCCACTGTTCACGCTGCGCCTGTTCCAGCACCTGGCAGTGCCTTTCAAGCTCGTTGTGAAGCGGGTTGTTGGCAAACGGCACCAGTTGATCGCCCTTCAGCCCCAGCGCCACCAGCGCCTGCATCTGGCTTGCAAGCACATCGGAATGCTGCGGATCGTAAAGCACCGCCACCTTGTCAAACGCCTGCCACTCAACAGAGGCACTTAGCGGAGCCTGGCTTAAGCGCCGGTAGTGGCTCAGCAAGTTCCGGTCAGTAACGAAATCTTCCAGCGTTAAGTCCACGGGCGTTGAGGTGCCGAGGACGAAATCTTTATCGTATGTGTTAGCGCTGTGGGAGATGCAGAGGATCGCCTGACGCGGATCGATCTGCTGGACTGGCGTAGTGTAGTTGTTCAGAAACGCCTGCTCTTCCGCCAGCCTCGCGGTATCTTCATAGCGATGATTTTTCAGGAGATTGCGGTGATAGCCAAAGGTGCCGTTAAGCGCATGGCGCTCACCAAATGCATGCGTGCGGTAAATTTTATCGAGGTGGCTATACCAGATATAAATGGTATCGCTGCCGGAAAACAAGGCGTTGTTATCCTGCATGGCCGCCACCTGCATGCTGATTTTATTCGGCGGATAGTAGTCATCATCATCGAAACAGATGATGTATTCGCCTTTCGCCATCTCATTGAGCAGATTGCGCTTTTTGCCCAAATCAAGCCGCTCCGGGCTGTGAACATAGCGCACCGTACACGCCGCCGGATCAACCATCATGTTAATCAGGTCTTCATTGCTGTGCTCAGAGTCATCCAGAATGATGAGCTCGCGCTTTTCTGCAGGGTAATCCTGGTACTGGAAGATATAGAGCAGGTAGGGCAAAAAAGCGCGGCGGTTCCAGGTCGGACAGACCACGCTGACAAAAGGTGTATCGCGTTTTATTTTTTGCTGCTGGCGTTTCAGCAGGGCCTGCATCAGGTTTTTGGTCATCTTATCGCTGCCGTTGTGCCTGTTGTTGTCGTAACCAACACTGTGCCGACATGGCATCCGTGATTTTCTGATCGCGGCGCTCCTGCGCCAGGCGGAGCGCATCACGTCGGGATGCCAGCACCTGCTCCAGACTTTTTTCTTTGCGCGATTCCGCCAGCAGATTTCCCTGCAGCTTTTGCGCCTCCACGCTTGCCAGCGCCTGCTCCTGCTTTTGCCAGTCAATGACGCGTTGAATATGGCGCTTATAGACCGACTGATTGCTGAGCATTACCGCACTCCCCTGTATCTCCTGAACGGTGCTGGTGACCAGGTTCGACAGCGCGTGTATGTTCTTTTCCAGCCGCTGGCACAGCTGCTGCTGGGAGGCCAGTTTAACGCTGAGATCCTGCACCGCGCGGTTACGCATCTGGTGGAGTTGCTCAAGGGTATGAATGATCTTCTTCATCGTGAATTATCCTGCCTGCGCCAGTACGTTCAGATCGGCAATGGTCTTGTCGAGCGGCGCGGCGTTTTGCACTTCCTGCTGCAGAAATCGGGTAATCGCTGGCGAGAGGTTTACCGCCTTGTCAGCCATTGGGTCGGCACCCGCCACATAGCCGCCGAGGGGGATCAGCGGCTTGATGCTCTGATATTCAGCATAAAGCTGCTTCAGGGTTCGGGCGGAAAGCTGGTGTTCCCGCTGCGTCACCTGGCTCATACAACGACTGATAGATTGCGCGATATCGATCGCCGGATAATGTCCGGCTTCCGCCAGCTGGCGCGACAGCACAATGTGCCCGTCCAGCACGGCGCGAGCGCAGTCCACAATCGGGTCTTGCTGATCATCGCCTTCTGCCAGCACGGTATAAATCGCGGTCATGGAGCCATGACTCTCGCTGTTGCCCGCACTTTCAACCAGCCGGGGGATTAAGCCAAACGCCGAAGGCGGATAACCTTTGGTGGCTGGCGGTTCGCCCAGAGAGAGCGCGATTTCACGCTGCGCCATGGCATATCGCGTGAGGGAGTCCACCAGCAGCAGGACATCTTTACCTTTGTCACGGTAGTAGCTGGCAATGGTGTGGCACAGCTCAGTGGCTTTAATACGCATCAGCGGCGATTCATCCGCCGGTGCTGCCACGATCACCGACTTACGGCGTCCGGCTTCACCCAGCGAATGCTCAATAAACTCTTTTACTTCACGGCCACGCTCGCCAATGAGCCCTACCACCACCACTTCCGCCTGGGTGTAGCGAGTGATCATCCCAAGCAGCACGCTTTTCCCCACGCCACTGCCCGCCATCAGCCCCACACGCTGTCCTTTGCCGATAGTCAGCAGGCCATTGATCGCCCGTACACCGACGTCAAGCGGAGCGTCTACCGGCTGGCGCTTCAGAGGATGCACCTGCGGCAACTGCTGTGGCAGCACCGTGTCTCCGGTCAACTTGCCCTGATCATCTATCGGCTCACCTAAGCCGTTAACCACGCGCCCCAGCCACTGATCGCCAATCAAAACCCCGTGTTGTTTATCCATCGGGTAGACGCGCGCCCCTGCAATCAACCCTGCGGGCTGTTTAAAAGGCATGAGGAACGTGACATCGCGATCAAATCCCACGACCTGCGCGTCAATCAACTCCCCCTCCGCGCCTTCGACCTGGCAAAGCTGGCCCACGGCAAGACGGCAACCCACGCATTCGAGCAAGATCCCGGCGACGCGTACCAGCCTGCCCGCCACACGCGCCAGGTTAATGTTTTCCAGGGAGCGGAGGACTTGCTCGAAATCGGCGTCACTCATCGTGAGATTCCGGCAGCAGGTTCGCTTTCAGGGCATCCATACACTGGTCAAGGCGATGCTGGCATCCAACGTCCATTTCGGTGGTGTTGGTGATCACGCGGCACTCGCCGGGCGGCAGTTCGGGATCGGCCGTCAGCCCCCAGTGCACCACTTTTTCAGGCTCCGCCTCGCTGATACGGCGATGCTCGTCGCTGTTTAACAGCACTTTGACCTGCTCCGGCTGCTGCGGTAATGCGCTAAGCGCCTCTTCCACCAGGGTGAGAATTTGTGTCGGATGGAGGGAAAGTTCGCAACGAATCACCTGGCGGGTGACTTTTTCCACCAGTTGCAGCAGCTCTTCGCGGCGGCGCTGTTCATAGTTCGCCATGAACGCTTCCATCGACGCGATAATGCTGTCCAGAGGATGGGCGGCTTCCAGAAATTGCTGACGCGCCTGCATTTTTCCCTCGGAGCGCCCTTTACGCACGCCCTCGTCAAAACCCAGGCGCAGCCCTTCCTGATATCCCTCTTCTTTGCCCTCTTCCATTCCCTGCGCAAAACCGCTGTTCAGGCCATCCTGAAAACCTTGCTGAAGCTGCGCCTGAATGGCCGCCCCGTCGACGGCATGCGTACTTTCTTCAGGATGTCCTTGCACCACGCGGCGTTTACGCAGCGGCGGGAATTTGTGCAAACGCGGCTTGATCACCGCCTGACGGCTATTGGTCAGTGCACTCAGGGGTAAGCTCTGTTTTTTATACATGGGTTACTCCATGGTCTGCTCGGCAAACAGCTGCACCTGAATTTCACCCTCTTCTGCCAGCTGGCGCACCGTGGCCATGATCTCTTTACGCACATGGTCAACGCGGCTGACCGGCACAGGCCCCAGACGCGTAGTGGTGGATTGCAGCAGGGTGACCTGGCGTTTAGGCATAACGTTGAAGATGGCCTGGCGCAGCACCGGCTCGGTGCCTTTGAGCGCAATCGCCCACTCTTCAATGGCAATTTCTTCTATCAGGCGCTGCAGGGTGGCAGGCGTCTGGCGGCTGAGGATGAAGAACTCGTACATTTCCTGTTCCAGCTCATCCACTACTTCAGCATCACGCTCACGCAGCTGTTCCAGCAGCTGCTGCTGGTTGCCCGGAATGCGGTTAACGATGTTGGCGGCGTGCTTAATACCGATCACTTTCGAGCCATGCTCGGAGAGCACCGCCACACCGCGCTCAATCAGCCTGTCCAGCTCGTCAATGACGTCACGGTTGACGTCATCCAGACGTGCGATGCGCCAGACGATTTCGTCCTGACGCTCCTGCGAGAGCGCACTGAGCACGCCCGCCGCCACGTCCGGCGGCAGAAACGCCAGAAATACCGCCTGAAGCTGAAGGTGCTCCTGCTCAATCAGCGCTGCCAGTTGCGGGACATCCACCCACTGCAGACGTGCCATACGGTGACGAATTTCATCGCCGTAGATACCGTTAATTACGCTGCTGGCAATTTCGCCCCCCAGCGCTTTCTCCAGAATGCCGCGCAGGTAGCTGCGTGACGCACCGTTGATCCCGCTCTGCTCGCGGTAATCATCGAAGAAGTTATTCATCGCGTGGCGGGCGTGGTCGACCTTCACGCCGTGCAGACGCGCCATGGTGTCGCTCAGCAGGATCACCTCATCGCGGTTCATCTTCTGCATCACTTTTGCCGCCGCTTCTTCACCGACGCTGAGCAACAGAATGGCGGCCTGTTCCAGTCGGCTGCGCCCTGTTTTTACGCTACCTTTACTGCTATTGCTTACTGTCAGTTCGCTCATTGCTGTTGATCCATTGTTTCAATACTTCGGCCATACGTTCAGTTTCGTTTTCCGCCAGCATTTGCAGGTATTCCACCTTAGTTTCCAGGCCAGAACTTTGCGGTGGCAGTTCCCCATCCTGATTGAAGGCTGGCCCTGGCAGCCCCGACAGACCCGCTTCAGTCGTCACCATGTTATTTTCGATAGCCTCGGTCTGAGCAGAGCCCTCTATTGCGGCAAGCTCCGCCGGTTCACGACGGCCATAGCGCTGTGCCAGTGGACGCAGACCGAACAGCAGCGTGAGTAAAATCAACATGCCGATCCCGCCGTTCTGCCCCCAGTACTGAATATTCGGGTCTTGCCACCACTTCAGTTCCGGCATGCCATCTACGGTTTTTTCCACGAAGGCCAGCCTGTCCAGGGTAAGCGAATCGCCGCGCGACTTTTCAATGCCTGCGGCATCTTCCACCAGCCTTGTCAGTGCCGTCAGTTGCTCTGGCGTCATGCTGGCAAGCGCAGGCGCAGCCTGGTTTAACGCCACCGCCACGCGCAGTTTCTCGAGCTTGTAACCCGGATGGCGGATGTGACGAATATCGCGGTCGAAGGCGTACTTACGCTGCTCCTGGCTGCGGCTGGAGAGGGAACTCGGTGTGCTGGTTTGCGTTTGAGTCTGTGCGGCCTGCTGATTCGCGGCCATCGGTGGCGTAACCGGTGCTGCAGGCTGGTTAACCGGACGGTTGCTCAGTGAACCCGGTATCCCGATAGCCAGTTCATTGGTGGTGTTTTCCCGCGAGATGTTCTCATCGCTGATTTGCGGCTCTTTGCCCAGGCGCTCCTGCGTCTCTTCCACGCTGCTCATGTCGACGCTGGGCGTCACGCTGATACGGAAGTTATCGCTGCCAAACAGCGGGGTTAACAGACCGGCAATATTGTTGATGGTTTCGTTTTTGATACGTTCGATCACATCGCGGCCCTGGCGAATGTTCGCCATGTTGCTGCTGCCCTGTTGACCGTTTTCTGACAGCAAATTCCCGGCCTGATCCACCACCCGCACGCTGGCGGCCTGCATGCCAGGCACGCTCCCGGCAACCAGTTGTACAATTGCCGCAACCTGCTGCTCATCCAGATGTTTGCCATAACGCAGTTGAAGCATCACCGACGCGCTGCTTTGCGGTTTGTTGGTCATCACAAAGGAGCTGGCCTCGCTCAGCCCCAGATGGACGCGCGCGTTCTCAACCGGATCAAGCGCCATAATGCTGCGGGCCAGCTCGCCTTCAAGGCTGCGCTTGTAGCGAACGTTCTGGACAAACTGGCTGCTGCCCAGCATCTCTTCCTTGTCCATCAGCTCGTAGCCGTCCGGCATCACGGCGGTAATCCCTTTTGCCGCCAGCGCCATACGCGCCCGCGGCAGTTTGTCTTCCGGGATCAGAATTTGCCCGTTGTCCGGGTTAACGCGGTAGGCAATCGATTCGGCCCCCAGCACCTCAACAACCTGCGCCACGGGCAGCTTTTCTTCACTGCCGTACAGCGCAACGTAACCCTGGTTACTGCGCCAGAGCGAAAATACGATGGCCCCGGTCAGCAAAAGGGTGCCTGCCGCAATAAGCCATTGCGGTTTCAGGCGGCCTGCCGGGAGGGGAAATGCAGAAAATGTCTCTTTTAACTTAGTCAGCACGAGGAAACCTTACAGCGGAGTATTCATCACTTCGTCAAGCGCAGTGGTGAGCTTGTTACGCACCTGCATCATGGCGGAAAAGGCCACGCTGGCTTTTTGCGATTCAATCATGGCCCCGGCCAGATCGTCGCTCTGACCCAGCTCAATGGCCTTTTGTTTTGCTCCTGCGGCGTGCTGCAGGCCATCAACATTGTCGATGGCATTATTCAGGACCTGCGAGAAGGAGAGTTCATGTGCGCCCGTGACGCCGGATAAGGTCGCCCCCGGCGCGATAAAAGCGGAGTGGCTCAGCGCACCTGAAGAGGCCACCGCAGCCGTGGTATGCATTCGGTCCAGCATAGCCTGCTGGCTGGCTGACATACCGATAGCGTTAATTTTGTCCATGTCGTTAGTCTCTTGCGTGCGTTATGAGTAGCATTCGATATCGATACCTTCCTCGCGCATTGCGGCGAGTCGGTAACGTAAAGCACGCGGCGTGATACCCAGGAAAGCGGCCGTTTTGGACTTATTGCCGTTATGGCGCTTAAGTAATTCGATGATGTACTGGTACTCTGCCATCCGGCCATGCAGTTTAACGTTGCCAATGGCGGACGGAGCCGTCTGTGGTTCACGGTAGGCAGGCATCAACTCAACAGCCGAAACGGGGCTCAGCGACGCAGGAACGGGCAAACCAAAGTCGTTTGCAGTGATCACTTCGCCGTTGCTCAGAATCATCCCGCGCTGAATGACATTCTCCAGTTCGCGGACGTTACCCGGCCAGTCATAGGCCAGCAGCGCATGGCGGGCTTCGTCGCTTAAGCGAATATTGCCTTTGTGAAAGGCTTTATATTTGGCGATAAAACGCAATGCCATCGGGATAATGTCCAGGCGGCGTTCGCGCAGCGGGGTAATATGAATGGGAACAACCGAAATACGGTAAAACAGATCCTGACGAAAACGCCCTTCCGCAATTTCCTGCTGCAAATCTTTATTGGTGGAGGCAACCAGACGAATATCCAGTGGGATTTTTTTATGGCTCCCCAGACGCTCAACTTCCTGCTCCTGTAACACGCGCAATAATTTTGCCTGAAGCGCGAGTGGCATATCACCGATTTCATCCAACAGCAGCGTTCCGCCGTTTGCCTGTTCAAATTTCCCGGCAACGCCTGTTACCGCACCGGTAAATGCGCCTTTTTCGTAGCCGAATAAAATCGCTTCCAGCATACTTTCAGGAATGGCGGCACAGTTCACACCCACATACGGTGCATCAGCACCTAATGCATTTTCATGGATGTAACGTGAAACGCACTCTTTACCTGTCCTCGTCTCGCCTGTAATAAGTACCGATACATTATATTTGGCAACACGGCGTGCTAATGAAAATACATTTACGCTTTCAGGCGCACTGGCAACAAATCCATTTTCATTACGGACTTCATGTTCAATAACAATACTCATAACAACTCACCAACATTTAAGATAATTGTTAGCCTGAAGCGCATACGGGCCTGCTACGCCATTGCTGGCGCATTATTAAAAGGCAAGTATTCGATATGGACAAAATGAATTAACCGAATGCGTAAACACTACGGAAACTCATGACTTTTGCGCATTATAACGGCAGGTTAGGAATTGTCTTGTTTTTAATGGGTATTAAAATCTTAATTCATATATTTCAATAGGTTAGAGGAAATATTAATGATGATTAATCGTCCCAAAATAACGAATTAATAATCTTTACCGTCTTGATTATAACCTATAAACAGCGTCTAATTCATATCCCTAATAAAGCCCTCCATGCCAGGGCCGTTATGAAGCGGTAAACCGGCGCATTTACAAAGCGACACGGTTAAACAAAACTTAAATATTTTTCTGCCGATAAGCAAATCCCTGAAAGAGTTAACCTTCTGCGCTTATGGCTAACGTTATGCGGAAACCCTATGTCAGTTGCTCCACAGAGAATCAGAATCTACCAACGTCAGGCGCTCCCCGATATGGTAAAGCTCGATGTGAGCAAACTTGGCCGCCCGTGGCATAAGCTGCCAAAATTGATGAATGACAGCTTCGATATCTTCGATGCCCGTTTGAGCATTTATTTCCTGAAAAAACTTCGCGTCAACGTTGCCTTAAAATCGATGAGCTTTGCTATCGATCAGAACTATAAAAACACGCAGCTGTTTTCAACGCCGTTCGGGTCCATTGCATTTAATATTGACCGTACATTGTTATTACAAATTCTTCATGACTATTACGGGCTGGGTAAAGAGAGCCGTAATAAATCTCTGGATATTCATCAGCCGATCACAAAAACAGAAGACAGGCTGAAAAATAAAATCGGTCTGGATCTGACGCGCCTCCTGATTGACGAAGCGATCTTCGGCCAGAATATAGAGATTAAAAGCGACAACACCACCGTGATTAACCAGTGGTCATGGTGCGTGACGTTCACGCTGGAAGGGTATGAGGAAGGCAGCTTCACGCTGCTGTTTGATAACGCCCACGTGGACCAAATGCTGGCCACATTGCGCTCACCTGAAACAGAACAGCAGGCGGGTCGTCAGGCAGCACCGACCCCGTCGCAAATCGAACGCCTGTTTTACAGCATGCCGCTGAAGTTCAGCGGGCATGTTGCCAGCCTCAATTTGACAGTTTCCCAACTGGCGAAAATCAAGCCTGGCGACATTATTCCCGTAAACATTAATGAAAGCGTTCCGGTATATATCGGAAAAGAACAGATTTTTGACGCCAAAATCGCAGAAGATCGCGGCAAGTTATTACTCTGTGAATTTAATGACAGAACCATTGAGAAGCATTATGAGTGATCAGCAACAAGACCTGAGCCAGTCCCTGGATTTTGGCGACCTGAATCTCGGAGAGATGCCGCGCGAAGAGACCGTGGAGGGCAATATTCGTCTGGATCTCCAGGCAGAACCGGAAACGTCGTCCGGCATTGACGATCTGCGCAAAATGGCGCTGTTTAGCCGCATTCCGGTCACGCTGACGCTGGAAGTCGCCTCCGTTGACGTGTCGCTGGCCGACCTCCTGACCGTAGGCCACGACTCGGTGATTGAACTGGATAAAATGGCGGGCGAGCCTCTGGACATCAAGGTGAACGGCATTCTGTTTGGTAAAGCCGAAGCCGTGGTGCTGAACGATAAGTACGGCCTGCGTATTCTGGAGTTCAACAGCAAAGAGCTGGGCGAGCTGACACCATGATCGCGCGTTTTCGCATCGCACTGCCCTGGCTACTGCTGGGCGGTTTGCTCTTTTCCCCGCAACTGCTGGCTGCCAATGGCGACATTACGCTGTTCAGCTCGGCAACCACCGACGGCGGCCAGGATTATAACGTCAAGATTGAAATCCTGATCCTGATGACCCTGCTGGGTCTGCTGCCGGTGATGCTAATGATGATGACCTGCTTTACGCGCTTCATTATCGTGCTGGCGATCCTGCGCCAGGCGCTCGGTCTGCAACAAAGCCCGCCCAATAAAATACTTACCGGGATCGCGCTGGCGCTTACGCTGCTGGTGATGCGCCCGGTATGGACCACCATTTATCAGGACGCCATCGTGCCGTTTCAGAATGACGAAATCACCATGAAGCAGGCGTTTGGTAAGGCCGAAGTGCCGCTGAAAAACTTTATGCTGGCGCAAACCAGCAATAAAGCGATGTCGCAAATGATGACGATTGCGGGCGTGACGGGCGATCCGAAAGAGCAGGATTTAACCGTTGTCACGCCTGCCTACCTGCTGAGCGAGCTGAAAACGGCTTTCCAGATCGGCTTTATGATTTACATCCCTTTCCTGGTCATTGACCTGATTGTCGCCAGTATTTTGATGGCAATGGGGATGATGATGCTTTCGCCGCTGATTGTCTCGCTGCCGTTCAAGCTGATGCTGTTTGTGCTGTGTGACGGCTGGACACTCATCGTCGGTACACTCACTTCAAGCGTGCAGGGGCTATAGCTGTGGTCACAATGGATATCGCCGGGGACATCATGGCGACCGGCATTAAACTGGTGCTGGTTATCTCTGCTGTCGCGATTGTACCCAGCCTGATTGTCGGCCTGTGCGTCAGTATTTTCCAGGCCACAACGCAAATTAACGAACAGACCCTGAGCTTTCTGCCTCGCCTTCTGGTGACGCTGGCGGTTTTGATTATTGGCGGTAAATGGATGCTGACCCAACTGGTCGACTTCACCGTTAATATTTTTCAGCAGGCGGCGGCACTGGTGGGTTAGCAGGCAATGGGCATCGATATTCATGCGCTGATTAACCCTCTGCTGGCGTTAGTCTTCCCGTTTTTTCGCATTCTGGCGTTTCTGCACTTTTGCCCGGTACTGGACAACCGCGCCTTTAGCCGTCGGATTAAAACCGTGCTCGCCCTGGCGCTGGCCGTCATCATCACGCCGATGCTGCCTGAAAAAGTGTTGCTGAACGAGCTGTTCTCGATGCGCACGCTCCTCCTCACGGGTGAACAACTGCTGTGGGGAATGCTGTTTGGGATGGCGATGCAGTTGGTGTTTGTCGCGCTGCAAACCGCCGGACATATTCTTTCGATGAATATGGGGCTCGGCATGGCAATGATGAACGACCCGGTGAACGGCAGTTCGACCACGGTGATTTCCCAGATGATCTACACCTTTTGTGGGCTGCTCTTTTTCGTGATGGACGGGCATCTGCTGGTGGTGACCATTCTCTACAAGGGCTTTGTCTGGTGGCCCATCGGCCAGGCGATTAACAAACCGACGCTACTGCTTATCGCGCAAAGCCTGGGCTGGATCATGTCCTCCGCAACGCTTATCGCCATCCCGACAACCTTTGTCATGCTGATTGTGCAGGGCGGTTTTGGGTTGCTTAACCGCGTCTCACCCACGCTGAACCTGTTCTCGCTGGGTTTTCCTATCAGCATGCTCTTCGGCCTGCTCTGCATCTCGTTGATGATGAACAATATTCCCGATCACTACCTCAATCTGACCAATAAAATCCTGGCCAGGCTCGAAGCCGTGAGGAGCCACTAATGGCTGCCGGTGGCGATAAAAGCGAAAAACCCACAGCGCAAAAGCTACGCAAAGCGCGCGAAAAGGGGGATTTACCCCGTTCCAAAGACCTCACTATGGCCGTGGGCCTGCTGGCCTCATTCATCACCATGGGTACGTTTTTTCCCTATTACAAACAGCTGGTGGAGGAGTCGTTTACCTCGGTAGGTATGATGGCCGGACGGCTCGACGACAACGGTGCATTAAGCCAGTTTTTGATGCTCAACGTCTGGGTGATTATCCGTTTTATCGCCACGCTGGCACCGATTCCGATCGCCTGCGTTGTGGCAAGCCTGGTCCCCGGCGGCTGGATTTTTACCGTCTCAAAGCTGACGCCAGATTTTAAAAAACTCAGCCCGATTAGCGGCGTGAAGCGCATGTTTTCCAGTAGCCACTACGTTGAAGTCGGCAAGATGATGCTCAAGTGCGGCATCATTCTGGCGGTGCTGTACAGCATGGTGCACAGCTCACTGAATCCGCTGCTGCATCTGCAACGCCTTAGCCTGAATCAGGCGATCCACCAGGGCTTTGGCATCCTGCATCACGTGCTGGTTTATTTCATTGCCGTGATTGTCATTTTCGCCCTGCTTGACGTGCCGCTGACCAAATTTATGTTCACCAAAAAAATGCGCATGACCAAGCAAGAGGTGAAAGAGGAGTACAAGAACAACGACGGTAACCCGCAAATCAAGGGACGTATTCGCCAGCTACAACGTCAGATGGCGATGGGGCAAATCAGCCGTACCGTACCCGACGCTGACGTGATTATTACCAACCCCACGCACTATGCGGTGGCGCTGAAATATGACCCGAAAAAAGCCGAAGCGCCTTACATCGTGGCGAAAGGGATGGATGACATTGCACTCTATATTCGCGACGTAGCCCGACACCATCAGATTGAAATTGTGGAGTTTCCTCCGCTGGCGCGCGCGGTCTATCACACCACGCGCGTGAACCAGCAAATTCCCGCGCAGCTTTTCCGCGCCATTGCGCACGTGCTGACTTATGTCATGCAGCTTAAATCCTGGCGTACCGGCCAGCTTGAACAAAAACCCCGCCTGAACAGGCAGATCAACATTCCAAAAGAGGTCTTAAAAGCCGATGGCGAACAGTAAGTTACAGCAGACGCTTGCCATACTCCGTAAAGGGCACGTGGGCGTCCCGATACTGCTTCTTAGCGTACTGGCAATGGTGATGTTGCCATTGTCGCCGCTGATGCTGGATATCTTATTTACCTTCAACATTGTGTTGGCGGTGGTGGTTCTGCTGGTCGCGGTCAATATGCAGCGTCCACTGGATTTTGCCGTCTTCCCGACGCTATTGCTGATCACCACACTGATGCGCCTGACGCTGAACGTGGCATCCACCCGCGTGGTGTTGCTGCACGGTCATGAAGGCGAAGGTGCGGCGGGTAAGGTGATTGAGGCGTTCGGCCAGGTGGTGATCGGCGGCGATTTCGTCGTCGGCTTCGTGGTCTTTATCATCCTGATGATCATCAACTTTGTGGTGGTCACCAAAGGGGCCGAGCGTATTTCTGAAGTCTCTGCCCGCTTTACGCTGGACGCCCTGCCGGGTAAACAGATGGCAATCGATGCGGACCTCAACGCCGGGCTGATTAACCAGAACCAGGCACGAGACCGCCGCAAAGAGGTGAGCAAAGAGGCCGATTTCTACGGCGCAATGGACGGGGCCTCCAAGTTCGTTCGCGGGGACGCCATCGCCGGTATTATGGTGTTGATCATCAACGTCATCGGCGGGATCTGCATCGGTATTTTCAAATACAATCTTGATGCCAGCCACGCGTTCCAGCAGTACGTGCTGTTGACGATCGGTGATGGTCTGGCCGCACAGATCCCTTCCCTGCTGCTGGCAACCGCAGCCGCAATTATTGTTACCCGCGTCAGCGACGGTGACGACGTTAGCGACGAGATCAAAACGCAGCTGCTGGCGAAGCCCCATGTGCTGTACACCGCCGCGTTCGTCATGTTTATTCTGGCGATTGTACCGGGCATGCCGCACATCGCCTTTCTGTGCTTTACCGCGCTGCTGCTGTTTGCCGCCTGGCGACAGAGTAAAGTGGTTAAACCCGCGGAAGAAGAGACCGATTACGACGCCATCAACGATGCGCTGGCAACGGATACCACGCCCGGTATCAACTGGGAAAGTATTCCGCTGGTGGAGCCCATTGGCCTGAACCTCGGTTACAAGCTGGTCACGCTAATCGATTCGGCCAAAGGCAGCCCGCTTTCACAGCGTATCCGCGGCGTGCGACAGGTTGTTTCAGAGCAGTGTGGCGTACTGTTGCCGGAGATCCGCATCCGGGAAAACTTCCGCCTGAAACCCGCCCAGTATGCGATATACATCAACGGTATCCGAACGTCGCTTGGCGAGGTTTATGCCGATAAGCTGATGGCTATTCCGGGAGCGGAACTGTATGGCGAAATTGATGGCGTGCTGGATACCGATCCCGCTTATGGCATGGCGATCGTCTGGATCGATCCGGAACAAAAAGCCACGGCGTTGAACCTGGGTTATCAGGTGGTGGATTGCGCCAGCGTGGTGGCGACGCACGTGAATAAAATCGCCCGTGAACATCTGCCCGACCTGTTCAATTACGACGATATTACGCATCTGCATGCCCGCCTGGCGCTACAGGCCCCTAAACTGGCGGAAGATTTGACCAACGCGCTGAATTTCAGCCTTCTCCTGCGCGTATATCGTCAGCTGCTGCTGGAGCAGGTTTCCCTGAAAGATATTGTCACTATCGCTTCCACCCTGTTAGAAAGCTCCGCGGTGACCAAAGATCCGATCCTGCTGACGTCAGATGTGCGTTACGCGCTGCGCCGCGCCATCATCCATTCGATCAACGGGGATCGGCAACAACTGGCGGCTTATACCATCGATAACGCCCTGGAAAACATTCTTCTCGGTGCGCTCAACCAATCCCAGCAGGCGGGGAAAGTGGCGCTGGACAGTTTTGCCGTTGACCCCAACATTTTGACGCAGCTGCAAAACACGATGCCGATCATTCAGGAACAGATGAAAGCGAAAGGCATGCCGCCGTTGCTGCTGGTCACGCCACAGTTAAGGCCGTTGATTTCACGCTATGGCCGTCTGTTTGCCAGCAATCTGCACGTGTTGTCTTATAACGAAGTGCCTGATGACAGTGATTTAACAATTGTGGGAACGCTGGCTTAATTATCTAAAAAACGTAATTTCCATGCGGCCAACGTGCGCGGCATTTTGCGTTGGTCGCGGCCTTCGGTGCTGTAATAGTTCAGCTCCAGGCCACCGCCTTTCACCGGCGAGATCCGGCCTGCCCAGATTTCGCCTTTTGGCGTATACATGATGATGGCCGTTCTGCTGTTCGCAGCGCCCTGTACCCACATAGAGAGCACGCGAGCCCCGATGTTATCGATATCGTTCTGGTAGATATACACGTTCGCGCTGTTGACGAAGTTCTGATAATCATCCCCGACCAGGCTGCGGAATTTTTCATCCATTTCCTGGGTCGGGAAAATCCCCAGCGACAGCAGCGTGGGTTTGGGGCGAGGATCGTCTTCAGAGAGCCTGTAAGCCCCGTCCAGGAACACCCCGGCAGGCATGGATAACCGGCACCCCCAATCGGCGTTGCTGTAGACCTGTAATGAGCCATCTTTTTCAGGGATCAACAGCAGCTTGCAGTTACTGGTTTCAACCATCTTTTCCACAACCAGCATTCCATATAACCGGCGGGCTTCTGCAGTAAACTCATCTTTATTCAGCCCTGCCCAGGCGCGAATATCGAGGGTGACGCTCCACTGGGCATTATGGCTGAACTGGATCACGCCGCCGCTCATGTTTGGTGCCAGCATGTTCCACCATTTGCCTTCCCATTTGAAATCACGGTCAGTGTTGGACAGCGCGCTGATGCCTGCGTAATACGCGCGTTCTATACAGGCATCGGTTGTGCATTTTTCCAGCAGCTTTTCCCAATCGTCGTATTTTTTATTGCTGCCTTCGACGCCTTCGTTCTGAAGGGCCTGATGATAGACAACCGACAGCGTGCTATCCAGCCAGTGCAGGTTGTCATTGTTGCAAATGGTATTTTCGAGGGGCGTAACGGCCCGCTGGCAATTCACCGCGAGCGCGCTGCCACTGAAAAATAACATCAGAAAAAACAGGCTGCTAAAAATGCGACGCGTCATTTTGTTCAACTTTCATGCAAAAGGGCGGCTATTGTGGCGAATGATAACATCTATTGCAATATAAACTCTAAACAATGTCTATATGAATAAATAATGAAAATAAACTGTTAAGTTATCTCCTTATTTTGCCGCGCTTGAATAATGGATGTATTCATAAGGGTAGCATGATAATGAAAATTGATAGCAGCAATCTGACTGTGGCAACGACAACTGCTAATGTTTCGCAGACCGAACCGTCACGGAGTCCATTAGGAACCCGGCGTTCCAGCGGGAATATTTGCCCTCAAAGCGGTTACTGGCAAATTGATAACCCTGCGATTAAAAATGTTGTAAATGTTAAAAAAGGGGAAACACTTCCCTGGCAAAATGGTTATCCTGTTAACTGGACGCTCGTAGAGTATGACGTGAGACAGGAATAATTAACATTTACTCGCTCACGGGAAATAGATTTTCCCTTAAATAGGAAATTCTATTTCCCATTTTATGATCTCCTCTCGATATTTTCCTTTTAATTCGAAAATATCGTGCCATCCCCTGTGACAAATCATTTACACTCCATCGCACAATTCACTGATTATAAAGACATTTATCTTTACACCTCTGAATAAAGATCGTTTTGACCAATTAATCCCAAATTATCGATCGGTATTACGTATAGTTTTTAACAACAATTCCGATGATTGATTTTATCGATCGATATCGATCATTCGATCGACTTTGACAATCAAATGGCGAGACGGTAGTATTTATTCAACGTGTTATGTTCCCCTTTGATTTATTTACATCCAGTAAGAAAGACCGCATACCACTGCTTTTAACCATCCCTCAATACGCTGCGCGTTTTATCCGTGCGAGTAATAGCTCTGATTTGGTGTCAGTAGAGATTTCCGGAGTATTCAGTGATCGAAAGTCTAAATTTCAGAAGGCCGCTAAACATTTGCTTCTCGGTACTGGCTGTGACATTTGTGCTGGTTGGGCTTCTGACCTTCCATACGCAGTGGACGAAAGCCGTCGAAATATATAAACGGCAAAACCGTCTTTATATCAATAACGTGGCGACCTTCCTTGATAAGTACCTGGCGGGCTATGAAAACAGTGTGAAAGAAATGGCCAGGGTTGCCGCCGATCAGCATAAGTTTGATGGTGATGCCAAAAGCGAGCATACATTAAGAAACTGGATGATCGAGCGCCTGCGTATTATGCCTGATGCAATCTCGATTATTCATGCCGATAACAAGGGGCATTTCACTCGTTTACCCTATGTCGAAGCCGCTTCCAGTTGGGAACCCGGTAAAGAACCCTGGTTCACCCTCTCCATAGAGAATTCAGACGCTGCACATTTTACGGTGAGCAGAGACCCTTTCGCCAATAAAGAGCGCGTGATAACCCTTTCTCTGCCGGTCATCAATGGCACAGACGGCTCGAACCAGGGCGTGCTGGCACTCAATCTGAACATGGATAAAAGCACAGAGATTTTGAATACCGCCCAGTCGCCCACCAAAAGCAACACCTTTGTAATGACCCGTGGGGGCGAACTGGTTATCAATCCGGGTTACCCGATTGATCCGGCCAAACTTAAAGCTCTCGCGCGTTATGCCCGAGAATTTCGCGGCGATTTTGTCATGGATTCACACTATTACGCCTACCGTTCCATCACGTCTGAATCGTGGCTGGTCATGCATGAGGTGGACGAGAGTGAACTCAACAACCAGGTCTGGAATCAATGTATTGCTATCCTCTGGGGAATACTGTTTACGCTGGTGATGCTGTTTTTCTGCTGGTGGGCTACCCGCTCCGCAATGAACGCCATTTTTATGCGCATAGCCACCAGCATCCGAAACGGGGCGATCAAACCCACTGCCGTCGAAGAACTTATTTTTGAAGAAATTCATAACTCACAGCAGCGGCAGAAAAATATTGCTCATGAAGCACTGACCGACGGGTTAACCGGCCTCAAAAACCGCCGCGCTTTTGATGCTGATGCCGCACAGTGTAACAGCGATCCCCTGGCGTACCTTGCCATGGTTGATATCGATAATTTTAAAAACCATAATGACACCTGGGGCGGTGCCGAGGGGGATATTGTGCTGAAAACCGTGGCCGAATTAGGGTTGCGGCTACGTGGGCTGGAGAACATCACCCTCTATCGTTACGCTGGTGAAGAGTTCGCCATCCTGTTTAACGGCATCTCTCAGGAAAAAGCGATAAGTTATCTGGAAAAGTGGCGAATAACCGTTAATACCCGCCATTTCAGGGAGAACGAGCTGAAAGTCTCATTCAGCGCAGGGCTTTGTCAGATGGGGAGAGGCTCGCTGCCTGAAGTGATTGCTCATGCTGACAAGTTTTTATATGAAGCAAAGAAAACGGGCAAAAATAAAATCGTCTCCCGCTAATGCGATCTATTTCTCCCACCCATTTAAGTTGAACAGTCGTTGTGTCGTTTTACGCTGTAGAGTTGTGGCTACGAGGCTGGCATGGAAAAAAGTACACATTTTGTGATGCAGTGTGTCGAAAAAAATAAACTCGATGCGGGTATCGATTTTGTTATTCAACCTATTTTTGATCTCTCACGGTTCGTCTGCATTGGCGGCGAAGTGCTGGTGCGCGGTACTCACCGGCGTCATATTGTTCCTCCCCATTTGTTTATCAATGAGCTGGAGAAGAGCGGCGGGATCGTATCCATGGGCGATTACATTATGGCCCAGGCTTTTGAGTATATTTCCCGTCAGAAACCCGACGTCCGCGACACGCAAATATTTACCTTCAATATCTCCTGGATTCAACTGCAGGATGGGCGCTTCGCCGCACGGGTACTGGCGTTGCTTGAAAAATATAATCTTACGCCGCGCCAGATTATCTTTGAGATAACCGACGGTAACGCTGCACCGGATGACGAGGTTAACCTTAATCTCACCAGCCTGCGCGATGCAGGGATGAATCTGGCCTGGGACGGTATAGACTGCATCGCCACGCTGCAGTCGCGGCTGGCGCTGTATATGCCTGATTACGTCAAGCTGGACCGCAGTTGTCTGGCTCCGGGAAACCTTGAACGAACCTACGCTATGCTGGATCACCTGGCGCAGTGGGATATCGACGCCATTATTGAAGGCGTTGAAAACTACACACACGTTTCCTCAATGCTTCGCCACGGCGTGAAATACGGTCAGGGATTTCTGTTTTCGCGCCCGGTCAGTAAGGAAGCATTTCATCAGCAGTACATGCAGCCAGAACGCGCGTAAGGCGTCCCTGATATGTATCAAAAGCATTTCCTGCGCAAACAGCGATACCGGTTCCTCGCGGCGTTTGCTGCATTCCTGCTGACCCTGGTTGTCACCACTGCGCTGGTCTGGAAAATTCTGGAGCTGGGCGCAAGTACCCGTTTCTCGCTGCCTTCGTTGACAGGCGGGGGGATTATTTTACTGTTGTCGACGACTGTCGCTCTTCTCACCTGGCTACTGGCAGCCCGACGGCATTCACTCTATTCACAGCTGGCACATGCCATCAAACTGCATCAGATCCATCCGCATTACCAGCCGCTTATCTGTGCCCAAACCAATACGGTTTCGGGCGCGGAGGTCCTCGCCCGCTGGCATCATAATGAACTGGGTTTTATTCCCCCCGATGTTTTTATTCCTGTAGCAGAAAGTACCGGGCTTATCATGAACCTGACGGACAGCCTGATGGAACAGGTGGTCGATGATTTGCAGCAGGGCATTGTAACCTTGCAGCCAGGCTTTAAGCTCAATCTCAACATCAGCTATACCCACGTTGTGGATAGCCATTTTGAGCTGTTCGTTGATTACTGGGCACCCATTTTTGACGCGCTGGGCATAACGCTGGTTTTTGAGATCACCGAGCGGGAAAATATCGCTATGTGCGATGATATCGTGCAGAAAGTGGCGCATATAAAACGCAGTGGGATCAAAATTGCGCTGGATGATTTTGGCACGGGCTTTTCTAACCTGGCGTTTATATCCAACCTGAATCCCGACAGCATTAAAATTGACCGTATGTTTATCCGTCAGATCTCGAAAGATACCGCCACGCCGTTGATTGACTGCGTGATTGATATGGCCAGGCGGATGAACATTCTGACCACGGCTGAGGGAGTGGAATATGACTACCAGGTCGATTACCTCAAAGCGAATCAAATCGATTGCCTGCAGGGTTATTTTTTCTCTAAGCCGCTCTGTTTTCGTGATTTTGTTGGATTCTTACAGCACTATCGCGCCCAATAAAAAAGCCCAAAAAGGGCTTTTTTATATGAAGCGTGACAGGACTTAGAACGGAATATCGTCGTCGAAGTCCATTGGCGGTTCGTTAGACGGAGCTGGGGCAGACTGCTGCTGCGGACGAGACTGCGCGCCGCCGCTGAACTGGTTGCCGCCCTGCGGCTGCTGAGGCTGACCCCAACCGCCCTGCTGCTGGCTCTGACCGCCACCTGCCGGTGCACCACCGCCCTGACGACCACCCAGCATCTGCATGGTGCCGCCTACGTTAACCACCACTTCCGTAGTGTATTTCTCAGCGCCGGACTGATCGGTCCATTTGCGGGTACGCAGCTGACCTTCAATATACACCTGAGAACCTTTACGCAGATATTCACCCGCCACTTCAGCCAGTTTGCCAAACAGCACCACGCGGTGCCATTCGGTCTGCTCTTTCATTTCACCGGTCGCTTTATCACGCCAGGATTCGGAAGTAGCCAGCGTAATGTTGGCAACTGCGCCACCACTCGGCATGTAGCGTACTTCCGGGTCCTGGCCCAGATTACCGACGAGAATCACCTTGTTTACGCCTCTGCTGGCCATGTTCGTGTCTCCTGAATACGTTTCTTAATAAGTGTAACGCGCGAGTGTACCATTTCCATGCTGCATTTTGATAGCTGCGAGATGGATTCCAGAGTTCTTACGCGAACTCAACATTGTTACACAGCGAATCAGAAAATGCATTCCAATACTGTATATTCAAACAGGTCAAATTGTGTCATAATTAGCCGTTTCTGACAGCCGTTTGTCCTTCAAACAAACCAGGCAATCCGTGTTCCAACCGGGAAAGGTGAATGGATAAGATCGAAGTTCGGGGCGCGCGCACCCATAATCTCAAGAATATCAACCTCATAATCCCACGCGACAAACTCATTGTCGTGACCGGGCTTTCGGGGTCTGGCAAGTCCTCACTGGCTTTTGACACCTTGTATGCCGAAGGGCAGCGTCGTTACGTTGAATCACTCTCTGCGTACGCACGTCAGTTCCTGTCGCTGATGGAAAAACCGGATGTAGACCACATTGAAGGGTTATCTCCTGCTATCTCTATTGAGCAGAAGTCCACCTCGCATAACCCGCGTTCAACGGTCGGTACAATTACCGAAATTCATGACTACCTGCGTCTGCTGTATGCACGCGTGGGTGAGCCGCGCTGCCCGGACCACGACGTCCCGCTGGCGGCCCAGACCGTGAGCCAGATGGTGGATAACGTGCTGTCGCAGCCGGAAGGTAAACGCCTGATGCTGCTTGCGCCGATCATCAAAGAGCGCAAAGGTGAACACACCAAAACGCTGGAGAACCTGGCAAGCCAGGGTTATATCCGCGCCCGTATCGACGGCGAAGTGTGTGATTTGTCAGATCCGCCAAAGCTGGAGCTGCAGAAGAAGCACACTATTGAAGTGGTGATTGACCGCTTCAAAGTGCGTGGAGATCTGGCAACGCGCCTGGCAGAATCGTTTGAAACGGCGCTGGAGCTTTCCGGCGGCACGGCCGTGGTCTCTGATATGGACGACCCGAAAGCGGAAGAGCTGCTCTTCTCCGCCAACTTTGCCTGCCCGATTTGCGGCTACAGCATGCGCGAGCTGGAACCCCGTCTGTTCTCGTTCAACAACCCGGCGGGCGCATGCCCGACGTGTGACGGCCTGGGCGTACAGCAGTATTTCGACCCGGACCGCGTGATCCAGAACCCGGAGCTGTCGCTGGCGGGCGGTGCCATTCGCGGCTGGGATAAGCGTAACTTTTACTACTTCCAGATGCTGAAATCACTGGCAGAGCACTATAAGTTCGACGTTGAAGCCCCGTGGGCCAGCCTGAGCGCAAACGTACACAAAGTGATCCTGTTCGGTTCCGGTAAAGAGAACATCGAGTTCAAATACATGAACGATCGCGGTGATACCTCCGTGCGTCGCCACCCGTTTGAAGGGGTGCTGCACAATATGGAGCGCCGCTATAAAGAGACCGAATCCAGCGCGGTGCGCGAAGAGCTGGCGAAGTTCATCAGCAACCGCTCCTGCGCCACCTGTGACGGCACGCGTCTGCGTCGCGAAGCGCGCCATGTGTTTGTCGAAAATACGGCGCTGCCGACCATCTCAGACATGAGCATCGGCCACGCGATGGACTTCTTCAACAACCTGAAGCTCTCCGGCCAGCGCGCGAAAATCGCCGAAAAAGTGCTGAAAGAGATCGGCGATCGTCTGAAGTTCCTGGTGAACGTTGGCCTGAACTACCTGACCCTTTCCCGCTCGGCTGAAACCCTTTCCGGTGGTGAAGCGCAGCGTATCCGTCTGGCGAGCCAGATCGGCGCGGGCTTAGTCGGCGTAATGTACGTGCTGGATGAGCCGTCCATCGGCCTGCACCAGCGCGATAACGAACGTCTGCTCGGCACGCTTGTCCATCTGCGTAACCTCGGCAACACGGTGATTGTGGTTGAGCACGACGAAGATGCGATCCGCGCTGCAGACCACGTGATCGATATTGGTCCGGGTGCAGGCGTACACGGCGGTCAGGTGGTTGCGGAAGGGACGCTGAAAGACATTATGGCGGTGCCGGAGTCGCTGACCGGCCAGTACATGAGCGGCAAGCGCAAGATTGAAGTACCGAAACAGCGCGTTGCGGCAAATCCGGAAAAAGTGCTGAAGCTGACCGGCGCGCGCGGCAACAACCTGAAAGACGTGACCCTGACGCTGCCTGTTGGCCTGTTCACCTGTATCACCGGCGTCTCCGGTTCCGGTAAATCGACGCTGATTAACGATACGCTGTTCCCGATTGCGCAGACGGCGCTGAACGGTGCGACGCTGGCCGAGCCTGCGCCTTACCGCGACATTCAGGGGCTGGAACATTTCGATAAGGTTATCGACATTGACCAGAGCCCAATTGGACGTACGCCGCGCTCCAACCCGGCGACCTATACCGGCGTCTTTACGCCCGTACGTGAACTGTTTGCCGGCGTTCCAGAATCACGCTCGCGCGGGTATACGCCAGGCCGCTTCAGCTTTAACGTGCGTGGTGGCCGCTGTGAAGCGTGCCAGGGCGACGGTGTGATTAAGGTTGAGATGCACTTCCTGCCGGATATCTACGTGCCGTGCGACCAGTGCAAAGGCAAGCGCTATAACCGCGAAACGCTGGAGATTAAGTACAAAGGCAAAACCATCCACGAAGTGCTGGATATGACCATCGAAGAGGCGCGTGAGTTCTTTGACGCCGTCCCTGCGCTGGCACGTAAGCTGCAGACGCTGATGGACGTGGGCCTGACCTACATTCGTCTGGGGCAGTCCGCCACGACGCTCTCCGGCGGTGAAGCGCAGCGCGTGAAGCTGGCGCGTGAGCTGTCTAAACGCGGCACCGGTCAGACGCTTTACATTCTGGATGAGCCGACCACCGGCCTCCACTTTGCCGATATCCAGCAGTTGCTGGACGTGCTGCACCAGTTACGCGATCAGGGCAACACCATTGTGGTCATTGAGCACAACCTGGACGTGATTAAAACTGCAGACTGGATTGTCGATCTCGGTCCGGAAGGCGGCAGCGGCGGCGGTGAAATCCTCGTCTCCGGTACGCCAGAGACCGTTGCAGAGTGCGAAGCCTCGCACACCGCGCGCTTCCTTAAACCGTTGCTGTAATCATTCTGAAAACCACAGCCGCAGGGTTGTGGTTTTCAGACCCTGCTTTTCTCTTCAACCATCGTATTGGTAATCCAGCCGATTGCTTGCGCGGCTCTTTCACCACTCAAGGTCACAATAACATTCTGACATTCTCTATCCTGATCGATCTGTTTTTTCGCTTCCAGTAGCGTCGCCTTAGTCCCTACAACACCAAAGCGGGTGAAAATGGCTTTACAGGTCGGCTCGTTGAGTAAATCTTGCAAAGTGGGATCGGTGATATTTCTGTTGCGGGCAATAAACTCGGTGATCATACTTTGATGGATTATATATTGCACAACCCCATTACTATCCAGCACAGGCAGTCGCGTAATATTTCTGTCTTTCATTTTCGCATCCAGCAAGTCATTGTACAGTTTTATTTCTGCATAATTGCCGTCTCTTTGCATAACCACAAATTTTTCATCCATGGGCCGCATTACTTCGCTTGCCAGAATTGCCTTTAATTTATCATCGCCAGCCAGAGCAGTTGCAATATCTTGCGCATGCTGTGTAACAGCATTTAAACTGTCCCGAGAAAAATAGAAGGCAATTACTGTACTGATCCATGCCGAAATAACAGGCAATAAAATCATAATCAGATCTTTAACAAGGGGAAAGATATTATCTAATGTAGCTTTATCACCAGCTGTTCGATACAAAACCATAATTGCGATAATAAGAAGAAAGGCAATAATGCCCATCCCTCCATAAAGAACAATTCCCCCTATCTTTTGCCGTGGTAAAGAAGAGTCGTTTTGCGCTGTCGACTCTGTGGGAATGGATACTTTGCTGTCCATGCTACCCCTCCTGACTGTTCAGGATTCGGATATAGCATCTGACTAACGAGGGATTTCTTGCCTTATCCCAGACACCATCGCCGGAGGTGCTGTCCCGATCACCACGTCCGTTAGTGTTACCTTCAACGGTGACAATATTATCTTTAACAGATAATTGATCCTGAATAACAATCCCGATATGAGAAAAATCATAAACAACAAAATCGCCCGCCTGAGCATTATGATTTTCTGAAAGTACGGTAAGCCCTGTCTGCGCCGCCCATTTTTCCCATCCAAATGCGCTGGCATCACGGCAACGCCATTTCTCTGCTAATGAGAATGTCGCAATATTTAAACGCTGCCGGACAGCCTCATCCTGTAGCCACTCCCGCATTATCCAGCAGGTAAATGCAGCACACCAGGGCCATGCTCCGGGTTGCAACCAGGTTGCGCCCTGATATTCAACAACTCTGGCACCTGTATTATTCACACTCCCTTCACGGGTTCCCACTTCATTCTTTGCGATCTGAATTAGTTTATCAATTATCTGGTCCATAATTACCTCCACCATGCAATAGAGATAATTATGTGAGGGTGAGAGTTATTGTCTTTCACCCATTTTCATTAAAAATGTCAGCGCTGAATACAACTTTTACAGGGACATTTTGCGTTTAACGTCTTCCGGCAACAATTCCATTGCCTGCTTATATGACGCGTCTACCAGATAATAAATTTGTGAACCCGGAATCGAACCGTCGAGATAAACGGTGCTCCAGTGCGCTTTATTGAGATGTTGGCTCGGCCTGACGTCACTATGTTGCTGACGTAACAATTCGGCCAATTCCGGGCTGGTTTTCAGCGATGCCGCCGGGCGGCCTTCAACCTCTTTCACCATGGCAAACAGCACATCGCCGACCTTAATCTGCGTGGCTTTCCAGTCGCTGTGGACGCTTTGCTCCGCGCCCGGTTTGCTCATGCAGTACTGCAGTATCTCCGAAATTGTCATCTTTATTCCCCTTGTAGCGTTGCGATAATTTTACGCGAACCACCGTGAATGCGATGTTCTCCCAGCCAGATCCCTTGCCACGTCCCCAGCTGTAGCCGCCCATTGTGTACCGGCAGCATTAACGATACGCCCAGCAAAGAGGATTTAATATGCGACGGCATATCATCTTCCCCTTCATAGTCATGCTCATAAGGCGCGTTATCCGGGACGGTCTTCAGAAAATGGTGCTCCATGTCAGACCGGACAGTGGGATCGCAATTTTCATTTAGCGTAAGAGAAGCTGACGTATGCTGAAGCAGCAGATGCAGTAAACCCGTATTGATGCGCGAAAGGTCGCGGATCTGCCCGATGACTTCGTCCGTCACCAGATGGAACCCGCGTGGTTTAGCGCTTAAGGTCAGGGTCTGTTGATACCACATGTGCTGCTCCGTTATGAAAGAAGGTTCTTTCTAAGTGTGCAGCAAGAAGACGAAAGGTAAAACCCGCGGCGGTGAGTTTTGATTAAAAAAGAATCAAAGCCGCCGCCGATAAATTAATATTCAGAGTTAACAATCACCTCTTCACCAAATTTCCCGGCCATCGGTAGGGGTCGATAAGTCGAGTTAGAGGCGCGCAACACCCTGATCCCTCTGGCACCGACATCGTGCGCCGCGGTGATGTCGTTATCCGAATCCCCGTAAAACACTTTGATGTGTTTCTGTTCCAGCCACTGGGTTTTGGTGTTTTGTCCCTCTTTATCCCCCGCAAATATGACCGGGTTCATACTGGAAGCCGGTATGAGGAAATCGTCCTGCAGAGTTTTAGACACCGTTTCAGTTTTGGTCTGACTGCGGCCCGTCACGAAGTAAATGCTGTCGCCGCGCTTAACGTGCATGGCAATGAGCGCGCGGGCAACCTCTTTCGGAATGCTGAACTCATCCCAGCCGTTATTCATCTTTTCCCAGAATGCGGGGTTCTTGAGATATTCTTCGCTGTCCGGCGACCAGGTTTTCTTGCCGCGCCAGAAGCCAGGGCTTGAGAACAACACGGTATCGTCAATGTCAAAGCCCACGGCCATTGGCGGGCGGCCCATCAGGCTGTTTTCGATTTGCGCCACGGAAACCCAGTGAATGGGAGCCTGTTCAGCAAGCATGGCGGCGGTGGTGCCGGTGTAAAGCGGCGTCGGTGCGGAAGCACGCGCCACAACCGCACTATTAAGCGAGAACAATAAGCAGGCGGCGCTGAGCGCCAGTGTGATCTTGCGCATATTTTCCCCTGAATATTCAGTTTGTTATCGTTTTATTTTGAGCGGATGGTCAAAAAACTCTCCGACCATAACCCCAGCGGGAGGGGAAGGAAAGGAGTTTTTGCTTATGAAACTGAATAAAAAGAAGAAGATCACAAAGCGCGGAAGAGGCATGTAGGCCCGGTAAGCGAAGCGCCACCGGGCAATAATTGGCACCGAAGCCGGGTGGCGGCTGCGCCTTACACGGCCTACATATAGCATGCAAGTAAGTGAATACTTACATCACAGCAGCAAACGCCTGCGCCACGCGCTGAACATTGCTGGCGTTCAGCCCCGCCACGCACATGCGCCCGCTGGCAATCAGGTAAACACCAAATTCTTCGCGCAGCCTGTCGACCTGAGCGGCGCTCAGTCCGGTATAGCTGAACATCCCACGCTGCTTAAGCAGATAGTCAAAGTTATGCCCTGGCACCGCCTCTTTCAGCACATTCACCAGTTCCTGGCGCATCGACAGAATGCGCTTACGCATCGCTTCCACTTCTGCAAGCCAGGTGGCTTTTAACCGTTCGTCACCAAGAACCGTTGCCACCACCTGCGCACCAAATGCTGGCGGGCTGGAGTAGATGCGACGAACGGTCGCTTTCAGTTGACCCAGCACGCGGCCAGCCGCTTCAGCGTCTTCGCACACCACGGAGAGACCGCCGACGCGCTCACCATACAGGGAGAAGATTTTTGAGAAGGAGTTACTGACCAGCGCGGGCAACCCGGCGCTGGCAATGGCGCGAATGGCGTAAGCATCCTCTTCCATGCCCGCACCAAAGCCCTGATAGGCGATATCAAGGAACGGGATCAGGTTACGCGCCTTCAGCACCTCAATAACGGCATCCCACTGCGCATTGGTGAGATCCGCGCCGGTTGGGTTATGGCAGCACGGATGCAGCAGCACAATACTGCGCTCCGGCAGGGTGTTCAGTTTTTCCAGCAGCGCGTCAACGCGCACGCCGTTAGTTTCACTGTCGAACCACGGATACGTCGCCACTTTAAAGCCCGCACCCTCGAAGATGGCCACGTGGTTTTCCCACGTCGGGTCACTGACCCACACGCCGGAGTCCGGAAAGTATTTCTTCAGGAAATCCGCGCCAACTTTCAGCGCCCCTGAGCCGCCCAGCGTCTGGATGGTCGCCACACGTTTCTGCGCAAGCACCGCGTGATCGGCACCAAACAGCAGCGGCGCGATGGTATTGCGGTAGGTATTTAACCCTTCCATTGGCAGATAAAGCGAAGCACCGTGCGGAACAGCATTAAGACGCGCTTCGGCTTCAGCAACGGCCTGCAGCTGAGGAATAATACCGTCCTCGTTGTAATACAGACCAATGCTGAGGTTCACTTTGTCGCTGCGAGGATCTTCTTTGAAACGCTCCATTAAGGAGAGAATGGGGTCGCCAGCGTAGGCGTCAACTTTCTGAAACACGCGATGTTCTCCGGAATTCGATGAGGCAGGGATTTCAACAATAAACCGGATATGAGAGAAGATCGAGCGTTTAACAAACGTAGGCCGGGTAAGGCAAAGCCGCCACCCGGCACCGGTTGTAACTTAATCGATATATTTCATCGCCACCCGCGAGGTCAGCCGCGTGATAAGTTCGTAAGCGCTCACTTTCGTGATTTCAGCAATGCGTTCAACGGGCAGACCTTCGCCCCACATCACCACCGCATCACCTGCTTTGTCCTGCGCGTCTGGCCCCAGGTCAACACAGATCATGTCCATCGCCACGCGGCCGACAGTCTTCACTTCGCGACCATTCACCAGCACCGGCGTGCCAGACGGTGCCGCGCGCGGATAGCCATCGCCGTACCCCATCGCGACCACGCCGAGACGCGTGTCGCGCTCGCTGGTCCAGGTGCCGCCGTAGCCCACCGGTTCACCCGCTTTGTGTTCACGCACGGCTATCAGGTTAGAGACCAGCGACATCACCGGCTGGAAACCAAAATCTGGCCCCCAGGGTTTATTCTCCAGCGGCGACACGCCATAAAGAATAATGCCCGGACGCGCCCAGTCGAAGTGCGACTGCGGCCACAGCAGAATGCCGCCGGATGCCGCAATTGAGCGCATCCCCGGCTTGCCTTCGCAGAAGGTAGTAAAAATATCGAGCTGCTGTTCGGTCGCACCACATTCAGGTTCATCGGCACGCGCAAAGTGGCTGACGATATTCACCGGCTGGCGAACATTTTTGCACTGACACAAACGCTGATAAAACGCCTCAGCATGCTCCGGGCGCACGCCCAGACGGTGCATTCCCGTGTCGAGCTTCATCCACACGGTGACAGGCTCGCTCAAATCAGCCGTTTCCAGCGCGGCAAGCTGTTCTTCGTTATGGACTGCCGTGTGCAGATGCTGGTCTGCAATCGTCGGCAAATCGGTCGCTTCAAAAAAGCCTTCCAGCAGCAGTATGGGTTGGGTAATACCGCCTGCACGCAGGCGGAGAGCTTCTTCGAGACGGGCAACACCAAAGGCGTCGGCATCGGGGAGCGTTCGCGCGGTCTCAAGAAGACCGTGACCATAAGCGTTCGCTTTCACCACCGCAACCAGTTTACTGGCAGGCGCCAGTTCACGCAGACGTTGCAGGTTGTGTCGCAGAGCGCGGCGGTTAATGACAACAGTTGCCGCTTGCATTTAAATTCCTTGATAAGTGTTTGCTTTAATTACCTAATTCATAAAATAATTATTATTCGTCGTCGTACTGCGGCCCCGCCTAGTTGTCG
>OJJJ01000104.1_pt1 | contig 55308 bp, 50 predicted proteins | sample 1596311 | NCBI WGS metagenome assembly OJJJ01 (sample SAMEA4350140, study PRJEB24818) | metagenome | biome: human; feature: gut; material: faeces | place: Denmark | collected 2013-09
TCAACATAGAGGTTTATTTGGCATGCCCTAAAATTCTTATTATAGAACCTTAACATAAAAATAGCTCTTTTGTCAGTGTTGGTGCGGGTGCAACGCACCTCGCACCCCAACACTTGACAAAGAGCCATAATCTTAACCCGATATAGAAATATCATCAATTAATATTCAGTTTTCAAAGCACTGCTATTGGTAACTTCTAGTTTTGTGCAACAAAAAACCTACCAACCTCATATTGATAGTTGATAGGCGTATACCTATTTCTTATTAAATTATTTAATTTTTAATACGCTATTATGAAAGATTTCGTTATATTAATGATATGTAGGTTTAACGTTATATTTTGATAAGCTCTTATTCATATATTCTTTCATTGTAACTATATCACATTTAAAAATATCTGTCGGAATTTGTTCACTCATCTGAAACTCCGTTCTAAACACCTTTGCTCCGAATTTTCTATAAAATGAATTGGATGATGAATCATGATAATTATAAATAATAATCTCTTTTAAACCTAGATTTTCATAATAGTTCAAAATCCTCGACATTAACATTAACGAAATTCCTCTACCCCTCATTTCAGGGTAAACCCATAATCCATTTAATTCTATTCCACAATACGAATCTTCTTTTTCTGAATAGCTTGCAAATACCACTCCAAGCATTTTGTCATTCTCAAATGCACCCAGTAAAGACCTTACATCATTATTTTCAACTCCAGAATGCATCCAATCTATCCAAAATGAATACTCTTCATCGATATCTAATTTATTACCTGCCCTTCCTGCCAATTCTTCTGGCCAGCAAAGTGCTTTAAGTTGAATCGATTGTAACATATCTTTGTCCAATAATTCTCGTATAATAATCAAAATCTCACCTACCTATTCATATATTTATTACAAAATAGATTTGAATTTAATAAGTAGAACATATAAATCATTCTACATTAATAACGTTTCTCTTTATATGTATTACCGAAATTCCAACAACAATTAACATAGCTGGATCACCGAGAAAAAAGACAACCCAATACATTTTTTCAAAATCAAGATAAATTAATCCAGCTATTTTAGATATACATTTCAAAAAGAAAAAACACATCCATAAATAATTTAAACTAAGCACATCTTGTTCCAAAATATGCTGTAGTGATTTTATTTGAAAGTCTTTTGCAAGATATAAAAAAACACTTTTTCTTTTAATTGTTAGCACTACCATAAAACACAGCAATACTATATTTGAAATCAATGCTGGAATATAGTAGAGCTTTTCATTTCCAGAAAAAACAATCGAAGTACTCGATAAAATCAAACCAACAAGTCCAATTATCTGAGTATTTGATACTTGCTTTTTCTTGGTATAAGCCTGTAGAACTGCTACCAAACTAATTAAGACAGAAATAATCATCGCTGGCAATAATCCAAACAATCTATAACAAATCCAAAATGCGATTGTTGGAATTATTATATTTATAATTGGACTAATCTTCTTCATATCTTTCCTCCCTACAAATTCTAATTATCATTCTTTTAGAAATATAGTCTTAGTTCGCAATTGTAAGCTACAGCGCATCAATAATCATATTATACCATCATAATTAGATAGTTTCTACCTTTTTATCCCAATCCTGTTAACAATAAATATTCAGTATTCAATGTACCTATTTAACTAAATCTTAATTTAATTACTTTACATAATAATAATTCATTATCAATATTATAATAATTAAAAGATTCAAAACAGCAGAAATCCAAAACGATTTCTGCTGTTTTTATAATTTTAATTTTCAGATTTAATTTTTATTAAACCTATTTACTTTAGTAAGTAAATAACTGTGTCCAGTAATTTGTTCCATTGGAATTTTGATAATAACCAACACCAATTTTTGTGAATTTAGCATTTAAAATATTCGCTCTGTGGCCTTCACTGTTCATCCATCCCTGCATAACTTCTTCCGGTGATTTTTGACCCCATGCAATATTTTCACCTGCACCCATAAATTCTACACCCTGCTCTTTTAATGCAGTACTGAAACTGCTACCATTTGGTCTAGTGTGAGAAAATGATTTTTCAATTTCTTTTGATCTCACAAGTGCTGCTGATTCCACAGTCTTATCAATTGTAAGTGGAGAAAGACCATATTTTGCTCTTTCTTCATTTACTAATTTCACAACTTGTTCCGCATAAGATAATGCGGTTTCTGTTTCAGAACCATCGGTATTTTCTTCTGGTTGAACCGGTTTTTCCACCTCAGGTACTTCTACTTCAGGTACTTCTACTTCAGGTACTTCTACATCTGGTACTTCTGTCTCTGTATCAGGAATTACAACATCAGAGAATCCAGGGCAATTTTGCAAATTAATATTATCAAGATCTATTCCATATTCTTTTAATTTGTCTTTTATTTCATCCTGACTGCTGCCGCTCACCATTAACACATTGCCATTTAGTTGAGTGCTTAAATCATCAAGTGACGCAGCTTGTACCACACTTGGTATACCTAACATTGATACTGTTACCATTGTTGCCAAAGCAATTCTTGTTAATTTCATCAGAAACCTCCTTCTTGTTACACCTTATGTTACAAACTTATTAAAATTGTTACAAATATATTACAACATGATATTAACATACTACTGGCAGAAATTAAATAGGTAAAGTCTGGTATTCTGTTTTATGATCATTCTTTTGATAAAGAGAATTCAAATTACTTCTTTACATGAATGTGAAGCTCATTACAAATGAAACCAAGCAATTCTCTCCATCCAACGGAACGGCTTTGTAGCTCAATCATAAAAAATCAACCAACTAAAATTATTGCGATATCAAAAAGAAAAACTACCAACAAAAATGTAGTGGTAGTTTATATATGTATATTATTTATTAACTTGAATCGTTATATAAGTATTCTTTTTAAATATCCCTGTTTCCCACATCTTTTCAAAATCACTGTTTCCAATGATTCGATTATAATATTCATTTTCCGTGTTTTCCTTATATTTAAGTGACTCAGCCGCATATATAAATTCCTCATCATATCCAACAATCGGAAGATAATGAAAATAATCTTCTTTTGGTGAAGTTCGTACGAAAGCAATAACAGGTGTTCCTTTGCTAATTTCATGTTTCAACAGCATCGTCGTACCACTATGAAGTTTTACGGGATATCCCTTTTCAGTTAAATATTTAACCAAAACCTCAGGAGGAACCGTGCCATCATCATTCTTATTCGTAATATCATTATATAATTCGATACCCCCTACATCTTCCCCTAGACTTCTTAATACATAAGCAGAGGCATATCCTGAACATTCATAATGTGGCTGATAATCAATGTAATTTTCTATTGTTATCATAAATTCCTTAGGCGTACTAAACAATATGTATAGATTCGTGGTAAGAAATATTCCAAACAAAAAAGCAATGCAAATTACTAAATCAAAAACAACTTTTTTCTTTAAATGTATTTTCATTTTCATTATTATTAAATTCTCCTTCAATAACCAGGGTATATTTTCACCCCTAGGTAAGCAAAATCCTTTACCACTTTTTTAAAATTATTTAAAATCTTAACACATATTTTTTCCTATTATTAAATTTGGTTTTATTTTATTATATAGAAATAATTAGTATATCGCATCAAAATATTCAACTAACAGACACCTTTAATTACTTTCCACTCCTCTTCAAGAATTGCCATTATGATCAAATCAGCATATTCTTTACCATCCATAATCGCATCTCTTAATATACCTTCTTTTTGAAATCCAGCTTTTATATATGCCTTTTGCGCACGTTGATTAAACGAAAACACTTCCAGTTCTAAACGATGAAGGTTTAATGTTTCAAAAGCAAAATTCCTTGTCATTTCAATGGCCCATGAGCCTATCCCTTTACTGCATTCATCCGAATGGAAAATTCCCACTCGAAAATTTCCACACCTTAACTCCCAATCAATCTCATTGATTACGCTTTCACCAATAATTCTTCCGCCTGGTGATATGATCAAAAAATCATATCTATCCTCTGAACTTAAGCATTTCATGAAAAAACCAACTACCTCATCATATGTATATTCTGTTTTACTCCCTGTTAAACGAGCTACTTCCTTATCTAGTGGATTAAAATTTTGCTGATAATAATCATTTGCATCATTTTCCTGTGCTAAACGTAAAATATAACCATCTTTAGCAAATGGCATTACTGTTTTTTTCATAATACCATTTCTCCTTAATACTATATAAATTAATTCTATTTCTCTTAAAGAATTTATTTTATATGCTTAATCATTTTTCTCAATTACGATATATGCTTGGCCAGCATTTGATGAATCACCCATTGCACAAGCAGAAATCATTTTTACCTTCCAGCCATTTTCCAAGTAAGCATTCACTTCATCTAAGCCATTTTTTGTCTTTAAACCATACCAACTATTTACCCAAATTACTTTTTCCATTGTCTTAGTTCCTCCCATTTTATATATTAATAAATATAAATACCCTTAACTTACTTACACATTAACAAATACTCATTATCTTGTCAAAACACTCTTTTTCACAATAAAGTAATGTAAATTTCTCATCATAATCCTTCAATGCACTTTTACTAAATAGTTTATTGCTCATAAAGTCCTACAGTTCGTATTATTGTATTAACTTTTCAGTAACATACTTTTTCGTCAAAACAGAATTCGTGTAAGAGCATTAGAAAACAACTCTACTACTTATGACACTTTTTTTTATTTCTTTCGTTTGTAATTAATAAAATTAGTAATTTTATTTATAGTTTCCATATCTTTCTCATAATAATTTTCTTCAATAACAACATTGTTCCTATAAATTGTTTGATGTGTCACATTTGCCGTTAGTATCCATTGATTCGTGATATTATTTTTTTCAAATAACACCTCATAATGTTTACCACCGTATAATATCGTTTTACTCAGTACACCTTCTATCGGGATTAGTTCCATGTTATTAATCATATCTCTCAGTTCTTTTTTCGACGCCTCATCCAAATCAAGAGATTCTCTTATTAATCCACTAAACAACGAAACATCCCACTCATTATTATTTTTTAAATAGATTGTAATGGATGAAATCAATACCAATAACATCAATGAAAGACTGCCAATAAAAACGTATTTTTTCTTATCAAATACCATACTTTCTCCTACATATTGTTAATATTTGGTATAATTCTATTTAATTTTCTTATTTTTGTCAATGACATACTTGCTTTTAATTTTTCCATAACAGAACAAGGCATCTGCAAGGCATATTCTCCACGCCTTAGCAGTTCGCGTAGTAATATATTCCGCTCTGCGAAGTGTGCGAATTTTGGTACGTAGTGCATTATTTAATTATAGGGAAATTTACTTTAACAGATTACATGGACAATGTCTTTCCTATAAGTATAGAAAAAGGCATGGCCTTAACCATACCTTTTTACGGCTATTTATAATTGTAACTAAATTGCACAAGCTTACACCGTTTGTACTCTCTCTTTTCTTCTGACTTTACTTCTGGTTTTTCTTCTGATTTTACTTCTGATTTTCCTTCTGACAACATCCAATTAAGTAAAGTAACACTCCCGCGCATAAAAACCCGATTCCAATTAACCAATAAAATATAACCATACGATTACTGGTCCCGTATATTTCTAGCACGCCTTTAAAAATACTTCCTACCGTAAGGGTTCCTATACCCGAGTTATATAGATTAATAGAAAGCCTTTTGGGAACACGCCGAATGCCATACAGTGCCATTCCATAGAAAGGAATCACTCCACCAATCAGAGGGATCATAAAGGCATATATCATATAAAAGGAGTATACTTCGTGGCTAAAATATTCATAAACAAAGCCGAATAGAACGCAAAATATGGATACCAGAAGGTAAATAAAACCTTTCTTCGCCATATTCCTATGTGGATTATTAGTATCCGATATATACAATGTCGCTCACACTCCTTTCCTTGATACTTCTCCCGTTTGTAGTAGGGTTATTTACGACCTCTCCATTAAAGTACATGGTAGATGAGCCTCCTCCATCTAGATTGTATGCGATCTCTACACCTAGACTTTCCATAAATCCTGCCAGTTGAAATAAACTCAGCCCTTTGCTTTCGTCAGTACGCCCATCCGATACTACAAAGAGGTAATGTAAATTATCAACAATACCAATCGCAGTACGTGGATTGCTCGCTTTGGCTTTACCAACTTCCTCATTTTCCGACACAGCAATCGTTCCATCTGTTACTAGCGCTGGTCCAAAAGAAAGTACTTCTTTGGCACCGTTTTCTATCAGCTGTTCAGCAGTAGTATCCCCTTCGGTAATAATACCGAAGCTACCATCTTTATAAATCACTAAATCCTCTTGATTGTTAGATGCAGTATTTCGATAAAGAATACCATTGCGAATCACATAACCATTCTCCTGCGCGCCGTAATAATCACCGTTAATAGCTAAAATAGCATTGTTGTTTTCTGCCATCTCAGACGTTTTTTCTGTTACATTTCGCCCATAGACATTTTGTGCAAGCGCTGTCTGTAGGTATTCTGGGGAAGATACGATTACATCGGCTACATAAATTGAGGTATCATATTCTCGGTATTCCGTTAATGTAATGCTAATATTTTCATCACTGTAAGAATTCTTTAAAACAACCTTGGAATCTGTACCACGATTTGCTGTTGAATCATTCGTTTCATCCGCTGAAGATCCATTCGATTCATTGACTGTAGAATCCTTCCATTCATAGGATGAAGAATTGTTTGACTCATCGGTCTTCGTACCATTCGGCTGATTGCCTGAAGAATCCGAAAAATTATTATTTTCTCCCGGTGAATCTTGCTCCAAAGGAATTGTGGAATAAACCTTGGCAATCACAAAGGTGTCCAGTGCAAGATATACTGTGAAAGCAGTTATAAAAATAGAGTAAAAAATTGCCCACGCAAATTTTTTCTTAAACAATTGTATCATAATCATTTCTCCTAAAGTTTCCGAAGTTTCATAGCATGCACTGAATTGTACGGATATCTATCTTATTCATAAAACATCTATTTTCTGCGAAAAATAATGCATCGCTGCATCATCCAGCTAAGAACAAAGAAGAATAATTCCGTGCAAATCTTTGCAACGTATTTATTTATAGCAAACTGCTCCACAAACAGACTCAGCAAAAATGTATTCCCTATCAGTATAGCCACTGCCAATGCAACGTATTGTAAAATAGATTTGGCTATATTGTTCTTGTTCTTAAATACCAACTTTCGATTAATTGTATAGTTCACACTAGCACTCACAATCCGAGCGATGATATTCGATAGCCATAGACTGGCAGCTCCCCATCTCCATGTTAAAAGAATTAGTAAACTAAAAAGTAAGTAATCTACCAAAAAACTTATGAAAGAGGATGCAGAAAATTTTATAATTTCCCGATATATACGATAAGAATCCTGGATCGTATTAAAATGGGATGTAGAATTATTGTTGATATAGATGGTCTCAATCTCTACTTCAAGGATGGGGATGTGTTGCCTGGAGCATTCCAACAAGACATTCATTTCATATTCATAACGCTCCCCAGGAATGTTCTGCAATTTTGGAAGTAGGGAACTGTTAAAAGCCCGCAAACCAGTCTGGGTATCATGGACTTGAACACCTGTAGATAACCGATAAATCAAACGAGTAACTGCGTTACCAAACCGACTTCTCATGGGTACATGTTCTTTTAAACTTCTACTTCCAAGCACTAAGGAATCCGGGTAGTTATGTGCCATTTGGCAAATTTTCTTTGCATCATTCACCATATGTTGACCGTCTGAATCCATTGTAGTAACAACATAACCTTCACCGTAGTGCTCTTTTATATATGCGAAACCTGTTTTTAAAGCTCTGCCTTTCCCCTTATTTTCGAGATGTGTTAGAACGACGGCATGGGTAGAACATTGCCGAAACACATCCTCATAGTCTTTTCCACTGCCGTCATCAACAATGACTATTTCAAACCCGGCCCGCCGAACTTCATAAAGCAAATCCGGCAGTTCCTGATCTGGTTTGTATGCCGGAATCAGTGCAATCCATTTTTCATTCAATGATTTTCCTTCTCTAATGAAATCCATATGCTATTGTCTGCCTCCCGGCTGTCTATTTCCTTTATTTCCAGAATGTCCACCCATGCCACCAGTACTTCCAGAACCATAAATTAGAGTATCCATTGTAATTTCTGTTTCAAACGAGCCAGCCGTCAATGAATAAACAGCACCTTCTGTAATTTCTGGACAACTGATGATAACAGAATCAAATGCCTTGTCTGCTATCCATGATACTAACTCTTTCCCACTGCTATCGGTAAGTTTTATTATACTTCCACCGGATTGAGAGCCCACAGATACTAACATTGCCCCTTGTGTTGAGCTGGTACCAAAGTTCTGAGCCATTTGCGATGTACCCGATGCCACAAAAATACCACCAGCAATCATTGCATCCGCATCGTAGTCCAATGCTGCATTTCCACTATTTTCTGGACCAGAGACATAGATTGCTCCACCAGAGATTGTAACGCTACCGTTTGAGTCAATTCCATCTCCTTGGGCATTGACATATACAGTACCACCAGAAATATTAATATAAGCGTTCGCATCCGATGAAAAACGGTCTCCGCCACGTCCACCAGCGCCTACTAATCCACTCTGATCATTTCCACCTGCTGCATTAATACCGTCATCACTTGCTACCAGATTAATTTCACCACCGAGAATATCAATACTCTGCCCTTCGAGCCCTTCATAGCTTTCTGTTATCTGTATGTTGCCAGAGGCTATCACCAATTTTGAATCCGCATGAAGTCCATCATCCAGGGTTGAAATATGGAAACTTCCGTTATTTACATAGAGGTTGGCATTGGAATGTAGGGCATCGTCAGCTGAATCAATTGTAAAGGTTCCACCATTGATAAAAAGTTCACCAGTTGCTTTCATGCCTTTCATACTTGTACTATCATCTGTGGATGTCATATTACTACTAAGTTCATTATTTTCTAATGCAGAGTTAGCGATTCCTCCTCCAGTCAATAGATTATATTCGCCATCTTCCACTTGTAGATAGTTTCCGGCACTTAGTCCGTCGCCTTTCGCGACAATATCAAATACTCCATCACTAATATAAAGAAAACCAAGAGAAGCATCGTCGTTATTTTCTGCGTGAATACCATCTTTGTCAGTACGAATCGTAAAAGAACCATTGGCAATTCTTACGCTGTCCTTGCCAGCTATTCCATGACTAACAGCCGTAATATCATAAGTTCCACTAGCAATCACCAGATCATCTTTTGATACTATCCCATGCCCTGCTGGGGAATTGATAACTAGTGAACCAGCACCATTTAGTGTGAGATCAGATTTGGAAAAAATCACAGAATCAATATTGTTATCATCGATTGCCACATAACTACCACCATTGGTAAGAATGTTATTCGTGTTTGCAGCGGTTGTTACGAATACTTTGTCAGCTTCTTTCACATATATGGCTGCTGAAGTATCGCTAGAGATATTAGCACCATTTAATACAATTTGAAGTTTATCTGAATTATCCGCCTCGACGATTATCATCCCGCCATTCAAGTCACCGGAAAGAATGTAGGTCCCCTCATCCTTAATCGTAATAATATTTCCTACAATCTGTACAGCATTTGAATCACACTGGGCACTATCGCCGTTTAAGTTAATTATGGCACTTTCATTTTCTTCATAACCAATCTCAAAATCTCGGTCTGTAAACATTTCAGATGTATCTATTGATGTTTGTGTGATAATTGATTCAGAATCCGTAGAACTACTCTTTGTAGAACCATTTTCTAAAGAATCATTTTCCAAAGAACTACTCTCTGTAGAACTGTTCTCGGAATAGTTATTGGCCGAAGAATTCTTCTCTGAATTATTGCTATTAGTGCTACATCCATTCAAAGCAAGCATTAGTACAAAAATCAGGATTGTTATTTTATGTTTGCGCATAATATTCCTCCTTTATAGTCCAGTTACTGTTGTTTCCTGTTTTGAAACAGAAATTTCTAGATTTCCATTTCTACAACGAAGTTGATCAATGAGTTCTTTTTCTGAAGTTACATTGTTTAGAGTCAAATTATAGGTTAGACGAAAAAGACTTCCCATGTTTGTAGTTTTTACCTGTACAAGTTCCCAGGAAGAAGCATAGGATTGAAATAAATCTTCAAACACTCCACTATAATCAAGATCCTCTGGAATCGTAATACGAAGAGTCTTGTATAAGTTTCCATTTTCTCTTGCTCCAAAATCAAAGTGATTATAAAGTATGTTAACAGCGCTAAGTATAATGGCAAAAAGGAACGCATACCCCAAATACCCCATACCAGTAATCAAACCAGTACCCATAGCAAGGAAAAGTACCCCAATTTCTTTTGCAGTTCCTGGAACCGATCGAAATCGTACCAAACTAAATGCTCCCGCTACAGCTACACCAGCACCAACATTCCCATTTACCATCATAATGACTACACAAACAACGGATGGGAGAATAGCCAATGTGATTACAAAACTTTTTGTATACCGCGTACGGTACATATACGTAGCAGCTAAGATTAAACCAATCACCAACGCACACCCGATGCAAAGTAAAAAATCAGATACAGATATCACACTTGTCATATCCGTATCAAAAATACCTCGAAATAATGAATTAAACATGTAAAAGTCCTCCTTTGTAGTTATCTTGAATTATTTTCTTATAAGCAGTTCCGTATTTTGAAAAAGATGTTTTGAATATTTTGTTTTTTGTCAAATATTCAACCATCCATAAAGGGATTCCTCCAGAAGTTTTTATTTCCATCAAAGACATCCCTTGATCAATTAATTGTGTTCCATAGATATCACTTCCAAGAGATAAATCCATCTGCCTTGATAGAATATTTTCGTCAAACGTAACACGGAAATCACTGCCATCTAGTGAATAAAAAGCCTCCCTCTCATAGGAAAGAAATACAGTAGGAGACAGTTTTTGATAATAGGAACAAAAATAATTGATTTCCTTGGCAATCTGAGATTGAACTGGCAATTGCTTTCCATTACAAAGGCATTCCATCGCCTGTCCCTGTGGAAGGGTAAGCCTTCGCTTGTATACAACCGATTGATACTTTTTTTCAATTCCACGAAGACAGTATCCTCTGCCATCGGCCGCCCGTAACTACGCAATCGCAACTTTTCTTTGTATGCAGGTCGCTCAAGAGAACGCCGGATTAATTGGTACGATTCGGTATCAAAATAGATATTTCGGATTGTAGCCCTACCGTATTTATCCAATTTCATATAAGGTTCCATCACTTTTAGGATGGACATTTTTTGCTTTTGTGTTAGCTGATATTTCATCTCATATCGTTTAAAAATCATTTGATCACTCATTAATACTCATCTCCTTTTGTCCAAAGTATAAAAGGGGAACTCTAATTCAACTTAAAATTAGCTGTGAACTTTCTGTGTATTTCAATGACTAGTAGAATGGATAATACCCTTTCTCCAATGATTATGTTACAATAGGTTGATCTTCCTTTTTCCAATAATAAAATTAAAATTATAGTAGAGACTACAATCACCTTTAATAAATTTAAATTTCATTTAATGTTCATATGGTATTAAATTAAGAATATAAAAGAAGCGATCATTTTAATACAACAACAATATAGGGAGGAATGTTATGAGAATTTTACTTGCAGAAGATGAAAAATCTTTATCTCGAGCCGTACAAACAATTTTAGAAAAAAATCATTACTCGGTCGATACAGTTTTTGATGGAGCTGATGCACTTGCTTACTTACAATCTAACAATTATGATGGTGTGATTCTTGATATTATGATGCCGAAAATGGATGGAATCACAGTATTAAAAACAATTAGAGAACAAGGGATAAAAGTTCCAGTCCTCATATTAACAGCAAAGTCTGAAGTGGATGATAAAGTTCTTGGTCTTGACAGTGGCGCCAATGATTATCTTACCAAACCTTTTGCTGGCAAAGAGCTTTTAGCGCGTATCCGTGCCATGACAAGAAATCAGACAATACATTCAGATTCTTTGTTGCATATTGGTAACATTACTTTAGATAGCGCATCCTTTGAGCTATCTTCACCAAGTGGTAGCTTCCGATTAGCAAATAAAGAATATCAAATGATGGAGCTTCTTATGCGAAATCCTAAAAATATGATTTCAACGGAGCATTTTATGGAACGAATATGGGGTTTTGACAGCGAGACAGAAATTAAAGTTGTATGGGTGTATATTTCTTATTTACGAAAAAAATTAGAAGCCCTTCATGCAAATATCCAAATTAGAGTCACACGCAATATCGGATATTCTTTGGAGGAGATAAGTAAAATATAGAAATGGAGTTTCACATGCAAGTTTACGCCTGCACACTACAGACTTGATATGGCAAAAAATGTACACAAGAAGGGGGATTAAAATGATAAAAAAACTTAGAATGAAACTGATTGCAGTGTCCATGCTATCATTATTTTTCGTGTTACTTATCATCATGGGTACTGTAAATGTTTTGAATTATCAAGATATTGTAGTTCAAGCCGATAATACACTCTCCATATTAAAAGAAAACAATGGCTCTTTTCCAAAAAAGGAGCGTGATACACATCAATCCATAGGAATAGGCCGAAAAGATCCCTCGCCTGAACTTCCGTATGAATCTCGTTACTTCTCTGTTGTTCTTTCCAATATGGGCGAGGTTATTTCAGTGGATACTGGAAAAATCGCGGCTGTGAATACTTCTGCGGCTATGGAATATGCTCGAAATGTCTGGGATAGCAAAGACACTCGTGGTTTTATCGATGATTACAGATATATACTTGATTCAAAGGACAACACTACAAGAATTATATTTTTAGACTGCGGAAGAAGTTTATCTACATTTCGAACGTTTTTATTCACTAGTTGTGGTATCTCCATTCTAGGTTTACTAGCCGTTCTTGGAATGATTATTCTTCTTTCAAGAAGAATCATGAAACCGATATATGAAAGCCATGAAAAACAGAAACAATTTATAACGGACGCTGGTCATGAACTCAAAACTCCAATAACGATTATCAATGCCGATGCAGAAGTATTGGAAATGGAATATGGTGAAAATGAATGGCTCAAAGATATTCAGATTCAAACAAAACGACTCTCTTTATTGACAAACGATTTAATCCTGCTTTCAAGAATGGAGGAAGACAAACCTCAATTAGCGATGATAGAATTCCCATTTTCCGACCTTGTTTATGAAACCTCGCACTCTTTTCAATCATTAGTGAAAGCACAAAACAAAACATTTACAATGAACATTCAACCAATGATATCAATCTATGGTGACGAAAAAACACTGCGGCAGCTGGTATCTATCCTTCTAGATAATGCATTAAAATACTCTTCTGCAAACGCTTCTATTTCCTTAAAGCTGTACAAAGAGTCAAAATATATATACCTAACTTTAGAAAATACGGTGGACTCCACTTCTTCGATGAATTTAGAGCACATGTTCGATCGTTTTTACCGAGGAGACAAATCGAGAAATTCTAGTACCAAAGGTTATGGTTTGGGGCTTTCCATTGCCAAAGCAATTGTTGAGACTCATAAAGGAAAAATTTCTGCAACAAGCAAGGATGACAATGTTTTATTGATTCGAGTTTTACTTCCTGCACAATAACTTAGAATGTACAAAGTTCATTATCACGCTGACATGTTGTCACAAAGCGATGAACTAATCAAAAAATGTGAAGCTGTATCAATACCATTAAATATTAGATTTAAGGTATTTTACAACTTCACATTTTATTCGAATAAATAATTTCTCGTACTAAATTAGTGTTAAGAAAGTTAAGAATTGCTAAGAAATTTAACGCAAAAAAACTAGCCAAAGTATAACGTTGTCCTGCTGCTATCTTAAGAACTATTTTATTCTACTATGTCAATTGAATCCACTATACTCATTTTTGCAATTTGTCTTAAGGGAATGAAAGTTGCAATTAGACAAGCTGCTATAGACACGAATGCTACTTGAAAAATAGTCATACTCGGTAAAGCAACTAATTTAAGTTGGTCTGTAGTAGCTGCAGCTATAATGATGGTACAAATGTAACCAGCTATGCTACCAATCACAGCAGCGATGATACCATAATATACCCCCTCCCATAAAAAGGTTTTATACAAGCTTGCTGTACTCATTCCAATAGCGCGCTGCATTCCAATTTCACCAATGCGGGTTTGTATATTGGTATAAGTTGTATTGATTATATTCAGCAGTCCTATTAACCCAATAATGAAAATCAGTCCCCACGCCAGCATATTAATTTGCATAAAACTTTCTTCTAACTGCTTATCTGTGCTTCGATATGAGAGCCACCGACTGCCTGGCGTTTTATTGCAGATATTCTCAATCTTTTGTTCAATAAATTGAATATCAGCATCATCTTCTATTGACAGATAAAGTTCCGAATAGGATGTCTTGCCCGTTAACTTATCATAAACCGTATCAAATACTACTACCTGAATGCCATTGACAAAGCCCTCGTTATCCAAGACTACGGCAGCCGTATTCCCAATAACAGTTAGCTCCATATTTTCAACGAAGATCTTATCACCTGAAGTAAAAAAGGATGTTTCCATTGTATTTCCTTGAAAAGACATAGCGATAGGATTTGTAATTAAGCATGCATCCCCATATTTTATAGCTTGCATATCTTTTTCGGTCAAAGTAGGCATAATTGTTCTAAGCCTCTCTTCATCCAAACCAACAATATGCAATGCTTCACCAGGTTTCAAAGAAAAGTCTGTGTCTATTAGTAAAGAGCCATCCTTATCCTGCGAATAAAGGCTGTATTTTAGTGTGGAAACTCTTATAACTCCTTCCTGGGATTTTAAATCATCTACCTCATATGGAGAAAACCCAATAACATCATTCGTAATGGAGTAGTCACCTAAATGCATTTTTTGCACCTCTTTTGATATATCCAGTAAGTAAGAGAAAGACTGTATCGCTACGAATACAGTAATACTCATAACCAGTGAAAGTATTGTAATAGACGTACGTCCTAGGTTTCGTTGCATATTTAGCCTTGCGTAAAATGCTTCAAAGTTTCGAATCTTCTTATCCTTGCATCTTATACGTTTTATCTTTCTTCTTGTTCCGCTCATTGATATTATAGGAGAAACTCTGGCAGCATAACGTGCAGCCGGAATGCCCGCGATAAATGCAAAAACTAAAGTGATTACACCGCTACTAAGTAATAGCAGCGGTTTTCCTGTACTGTTTTGTAAGATCAATTTGTCAAGCTCTGTAGCGCTTTGTACCATAAATATCTCTGGTGAAAATAAACTAGTAGCAGCTTTTGTGATGGTACTAGCTATTAATAAACCCAAAAATGCACCAAAAGGAATACCAATTATACAAAGCAATATTATCTGCCTAGTTACCACTAGATAAAGTTGTCCTTTTTGTCCGCCAATGGCTCTCAATGTTCCGAATTCTTTAATTTGCTTCTCCACTACAATTTTTAGAATATTATAAATTACCAATCCAGCAGCCAATAGAACTAAGATTCCAATCAAAAACCCAGCCATAATCATATAAGAAAAACCATTAACGCTACTAGAATTAGTATCTTCTTTGTCATAAGCGATACCAAGTGCATTCAAATAAAGCCAGTTGTATTGAATTCTTTTTTCATCAATACTTAATTTGTCAGCTAAATCATGCACTACTTTCTGAAGTCCCTTCTTATTGATTGTGCGAAAATCGGTTGAATAAACTTGAAACTTTATAGGAAGTAAAGTCGCAGCACTTCCTTCACCTACAATGCCTGTAATCGTGCCTGTACTATATCCAATATAATTGCTTTTCAAAATCCCACATAATATAAAATTTGCTTGATATTCATAAGCTGATTCTGTACTCTGCAACAGGCAAGGCTAAAAAATAGTGTGATTAACTTACAAATAAGAGAATATGACGAGAATGGATTATTGGTTTATCCGATGATTACAGAGATTCAGGAGGGACGCCTACCTCAAAAATCTGGTGAAATTGCTTTGCCCGAGGATGCACTGAAGTTTCTTGATTTTTCGGGAAATATTGGTGATGTATACCAAGGATTATATTGCTACCAACAAAGGATAAACGGTCATCAATCTCAATAAGTAACTTTTGTTTTTCTGTTATATTATGAAATGTTGCATAACGATAACCGTTTAGCCCCCCAGCCTGTTTATCCCGCAGGTCTTTTAAAGTACCCCACGATTGTCCTATTACTGTCGTCATCAAAGTAGCGAGCACAATGGCAATCCAAATGAGAATCGATGTAACTTTATGCGCTTTTAATTCTTTCCATGCAAGGTCATGATAGGATTTCACTATACTATCACCTCCGAAAGAATTCCATCTACAATTATGAATCTCCGTTCTGCCATCCTTGCAATCTGGTTGTCATGTGTTATTATTATCAATGCCTTACCAAGTTCACGCCGTATACTTTTCAGCATTTCCATCACTTCGTTTCCACTTTTACTATCCAAATTTCCTGTTGGCTCTTCAGCAAATATAACATCTGGTTGTGCAATCAACGCACGAGCAATGGCAACACGTTGCTGTTGACCACCAGAAAGCTCACTGGGAAGATGGGATAATCGGTTACGAATACCTAAGAGTTCAGTAATTTGTTTTAGATATTCTTCATCTGGCTGTTTTTTATCCAAAAGCAATGGCATAATGATATTTTCCTTTGCAGTCAAAACGGGTAGCAAATTGAATTGTTGAAAGATAAATCCAATTTTGCGACGGCGGAATGACGATAGCTCTTTATCATCCGTCTGATAAATATTTTTCCCATCAAAGGAAACAGAACCAGAGCTTGGCATATCCAACCCACTAATTAGATGAAGCAGTGTACTTTTCCCACTTCCTGAAGGTCCCATTATAGAAATAAAATCACCTGATTCAATTGTAAGATTCGCTTTATCAAGAGCTATTACTTTACTTTCACCACTTCCATAAAATTTAGATAGTTCTTTTGCTTCAATTTTCATAAAAAATACTCTCCTTTCGTTGATAAGAAGAGTATACTAAGTATTTCTCAGAAATCGCTCAAGATTTTGAACTATTTAAAAATGCTGTTACCAATGCACCTTCGTACATATTTTCAATTTTTAATGACCCTCTATGCTTCTCACAAAGTAAACGGCAAACATACAACCCTATACCAAAATGAGATTCGTGTGTATCGTTTTCTTCTCCACGAAGGAATGGCTTGATCCCTTTATTAAGTATCACACTTGAAAAACCATCTCCATCATCCCTAACAGATAGAATGATCTCATCTTTTTTGATCAATAGCAAAATAGTTATATTTCTTTTGGCGTACCGAATAGCATTCGCTACAAGATTTTCTGCTACATTAAAGAGGATCCCTTTATCAACCCAAACAGGTTCTAAATACGTTTGAAATCGTTTTTCTACCTCTATTCCTTTATTTATTGTAAGGTGGTCTATGCTATCTGATAATTCTCTAGTTAACACTTCCCAATTTACCTGCTTAGCGCAATACTGTAGTTCTTCCAAACGCTGAACACTGCTCATTGCTTCCACATAGGTTTCAATGCGTCCTGTATATTCTTCTATTAATGAAACGGAATCATGTACCGATTGTGAAGACAGATTTCCTGAAATCAGTTCTTTTTTTAGCATCCTTGAAGAACCTTTAAGTACAGTAACTGGATTCCGTAGGTCATGAGAAAATGCAGCATTTAAGCGTTTACGCTCCTCTGCCTGCCGCCAAAGCTCCCTATTATTTTTTAGAAGTTCAAGGCGCATTGCTTCAAACACTTCGCAAAGCTCTCCAAGCTCATCCTTTGAAAAAGATGTTACAGAAAAATCCAGATCATTTTGCATAATTCGTTCAGCACCATTTTGTAATTCAAAGAGGGGCTTTTTCAACTTAATATGATAAAATAACAAATCAGCCGTAAGTAAACCAACAATTATAAAAATTATAGGAAGGGTAAACTGCATAATATTAAGTGTACGATACCAAAATGAAAATGTATTATCCGTTACTGTAAATTGTGGTACCGCTAACATATTTACATCTAATGAAACTTCAAAAGAAGATTCATTAGGTCGTAAAAACTTACTTATACTTATTATAGACACAGCACTAAGAAGAAGTGAGATTAACAAAAAGATCATCGTTAGAAAAAAAAATGATTGTTTCAAACTCATATGCTTTATCCGTTCCATTTATATCCAACCCCCCATACAGTTTCAATATAGCTATGTGTAGTATACCCTGCAATTTTCAATCTAATTTTTCGTATATGCTCCATAATAGTGTCACTACTACCCTCACTATCAATCCCCCATATAGATTCATAAATATGCTCACGATCAAAGACTTGCCCAGAATTCATAGAAAGAAGCTCAACAATTTCATATTCTCTTTTTGATAGTGAAACAGAGACATTGTAAATACTAATCATTCGCTTTGAATAATCAATTGCAAGATCGCCAAAGAACCGCACAATGGATTGTTTTTGTTTGCGATTTTCTCGACGCAGATGAGCTTCTACCCTTGCTCCTAATTCATCTAAATCAAAAGGTTTTACAATATAGTCATCTGCCCCTACACGAAAACCCGAAACTTTGTCATGACTTTCAATTCTTGCCGTTAAAAAGAGGATTGGGCATGAGATGTATTCACGAATACGTTGGCAAACAGTAAATCCGTCCATTACAGGCATATTTATGTCAAGCAAGATAATATCTGGCTGGTAACAAATTTTTTCAAGTGCTTCTTTACCATTGGACGCAGTATAGACTGTATAATCACATGTTTCAAAATAATTTTTCAGCATTAAGAGAATGCCTTTTTCATCATCAACCAATAATATTTTATGTGTCATTACATCTACTCCTTTCAAAAGTATATAAATTATCACATATAAATATCAAGATTTTCTCAAGATAAGTATACATCTTTATTTCTCTTTAAATTGGGCATCTAATTTTTGGACTCTTTATAACATTCACCTTAATATGGTCTGGATTTCTTGTTTTTGAAATTATGTATTTACTATTTCTTCAGTTTGTAATATATAAGATTATCTATGCTGTATAATGTCCCCTTATCTTTTTCAAAATAATTATCCTCAATAAGAACACCATTTTTAAGAATTTTCTGATGAGTCACATTCTCTGTTAATATCCATTGATTCGTAATACCGTTTTTAGTAAATAACACCTCATAATGTCTTCCACCAACAAGTAAAGAATTACTAAGTGTATCTTTTATCGGGTTTAGCTCCATGTTTTGAATAATATCGCCCAATTCCTTTTTTAACCCATCATCTAATGCAAGGGATTCTCTTACTAACCCCCGATATAACGTAATATCCCACTCTTTATTACGATTCCCCCAATAAATTGTAATACTTACTATTAATACCACTAAGATTAAAATAAAACTACCAATAAAAATGTATTTTTTCCTTCGAAGTAACATACTCCCTCCTATGCATTTGTTATTATTTACATTAATTCTACAAAACCCCAATCTATTTGTCAAATTTATCCACAAGCAATCGAATTATATGATAAGCTATCTTAACTAATACTTTTATCCACTAATTTTTCATAATAAAAAAATGTGAAGCTGTATCAACTTCACATTTTATACGTTGTAATATTATTAAGTACGACTAAACCTAATTGAAGAAACGAAGCAATCCGCAGAAGAGCTTAGCAGCAAACAAAATGAGACGGTACTTCCAGCATGTTTTAATTTGCTAGAATCCTTTTCCTTAAGAGTTATTAGATATATTTTTTACACGATCTGATTTTTGATTTTACACCAGCTTTTACACCTTTTTAATAACAATATTTAAGATTTTATATGAATATACATTAAGACAACAAAAAAACGAGATTGAGTAAGTGTCTACTATTTCAACATTTCTCAATCTCGTTTTTAATTGCTACGTTTTATTTCGCATAATCCGTAACTCTGGATTCTCTTATAACATTTACTTTAATCTGACCTGGATATTCTAGTTCAGACTCGATCTTCTTTGATAAGTCACGTGCAAGTAAAATCATCTCATCATCGTTTACCTGATCTGGTAAAACCATAACTCGAACTTCTCTACCTGCTTGAATTGCAAAGGACTTATCGACCCCTTTAAAGCTGTTGGTTATATCTTCCAACTGTTTCAATCTGTTTGTATACGTTTCTAATGTCTCTCGTCTAGCGCCAGGTCTAGCGGCGGAAATAGTATCAGCAGCTTGAACGATACATGCAATTAATGACTGAGGTTCAACATCACCATGATGTGATTCTACCGCATTAATAATAATTGATGATTCTTTGTATTTTCTACATAAGTCAACACCAATTTGTACATGTGTTCCTTCCATTTCATGATCTACTGATTTACCAATATCGTGTAACAAACCTGCACGTTTCGCAGTTCTAACATCAACACCAATCTCCCCAGCTAATAAACCAGATAAAATAGCCACTTCTATAGAATGTTTTAACGTATTCTGACCATAGCTTGTTCTGAATTTCATCTTACCTAATAAACGAACAAGTTCTGGATGAATTCCATGAACCCCTACTTCTAATGTGGCTGCTTCACCTTCCTCACGAATCATTGTTTCAACTTCTTTTTGGGCCTTTTCTACCATCTCTTCAATTCTTGCAGGATGGATACGCCCGTCAACAATCAGTTTTTCAAGAGCGATTCTAGCAACTTCCCTACGAATTGGATCAAATCCAGAAAGAATAACTGCTTCTGGTGTATCATCAATAATTAAATCAACGCCAGTTAAGGTTTCAAGGGTACGAATGTTACGTCCTTCTCTACCAATAATTCTTCCTTTCATTTCATCGTTTGGAAGCTGAACAACAGAAATCGTTGTTTCAGCAACATGATCCGCAGCACATTTTTGAATTGCATTCACTACTAATTCTCTGGCTTTTTTATCAGCCTCTTCTTTCGCTCTGCTCTCCAAATCTTTTACCATTACTGCAGTTTCATGTTTCACTTCATCTTCAACAGTTTTTATAAGATATTCCTTTGCTTGATCGGAGGTCAACCCAGAAATTCTCTCTAACTCTTCAACTTGCTTTTGGTGGGATTCTTCCACTTCAGCTCTGAGTTTGTCTAATTCTTGCTCTTTTGTAACAAGCTTAGACTCTTTCTTTTCAAGTGCTTCTGTTTTTCTATCAAGTGTTTCTTCTTTCATTAATACACGTTTTTCATAGCGTTGAACTTCAGCTCTACGTTCTTTTGCTTCTCTTTCGAGTTCGTTCTTTGTACGTAAGGATTCTTCCTTCGCTTCAAGAAGCGCTTCTCTTTTCTTAGTTTCAGCAGTTTTTACCGCTTCATCTATGATTTCTCTTGCTTTTTCATCTGCACTACCAATTTTAGCTTCAGTCACTTTAATTTGGTATGAGATTGCAGCTTTCCAAGCAATAAACGCAGAAACAACAACCGCTACTATAAGGATTAATGCGAAAACGATATATTTCAGCACATGAGCACCTCCTTTATTCAGTTTTCATTGTACATGCATACAACATATAAATTTTATACTGTTTTTATAAGTATGTCAAGTATTCATTGGAAAATTTTATGCATTTTGTTGAAATAAATCAAATTTTCTGGTTAATTGGTGATTATGTGTAAATAAATTAGAATAATTCATCTATATTTACCATACATTTTAATTCAACGTACCGATAAATCGCAATACTTAAACGAAATCGCGGTTACGATTTTATTTTATACTAAATCGCCAATGTAATAAAAGCCTTTGCATTCTGTTAATTTTACATTCAATAATTGACCAACTAAGCTTTGATCTCCTTTAAAATGTACCAATAAGTTGTTGCTTAGTCTTCCAGTAACAAGTGTATTGTCTTGTTCATTGATTTCTTCCACCAATACCTCCTGAATTGTTCCTTCATATTCTTTGGACAACTCAGCTGAAATCGTTTGTACTTCTTTTAATAATCGGTTAAAACGTTCTTTTGCTACATCTTCTGGAACCTGATCTTCCATAGTCGCTGCTGGAGTGCCACTTCTCTTGGAGTAAATGAACGTATAGGCACTGGCATAACGAACTTGTCTTACAACATCAAGTGTATCAAGGAAATCTTCTTCTGTTTCTCCTGGGAAACCAATAATAATATCTGTAGTAAGTGAAATATTTGGCATTGCCTCTTTAATCTTTGACACTAATGTTAAGTAATCTTCTTTCGTGTATTTACGATTCATAGCTTTTAATAAATTGGTACTTCCAGATTGTACTGGTAAGTGTAAATGATTGCAGATCTTTTTCGAGTTTTTCATAACTTCAATAACATCATCGGATAAATCCTTTGGATGTGGAGTCATAAAACGAATTCTCTTAAGCCCTTCTACTTCTTCTACTCTTTTTAATAGCTCTGCAAAAGTGATTGGATTTTTAAGTGTCTTTCCATAAGAGTTTACATTTTGACCAAGTAACATAACTTCAACGATTCCCTTAGAAACAAGTTTCTTAATCTCTGTAATGATGTCTTCTGGATTTCTACTTCTTTCTCTACCACGTACGTAAGGTACGATGCAATAACTACAGAAGTTATTACAGCCATACATAATATTTACGCCAGCTTTAAAACTATACTTTTGCTCGCTTGGTAATTCTTCAACTATTTCTTTGGTATCTTTCCAAATATCAATCACCATTTTATTTGAATGAAGTCTTTGATTCAATAACTCCGCCATTTTAAAGATATTATGTGTACCAAAAATAATATCAACAAATCGATAGCTTTGTTTAATCTTCTCTACAACATGCTCTTCTTGCATCATGCAACCACACAATGCAATTTTCATATTTGGATTTTCCTTCTTTAGCTTACCAAGGTATCCAATTCGTCCATAAACTCTCGTATTAGCATTTTCTCTTACGGTACAAGTGTTGTAAATAACAAAATCTGCTTCTTCACTTTCTGTTGCTACGTATCCAATTGTTTCTAAGATACCCGCAAGTTTTTCGGAGTCTTTGCTGTTCATTTGGCAACCAAATGTCTGTACATTATAAGTTAAATCTCTTCCAAGACGTTCTTTTTCAGACTGAGCCCATCCTTTTAAAACTTCCATGAAATAATATTGTCTTTCTGGTTCTTTTTCAGGTACTTGTGCATCTAAATCTATTTGTTTATCATATTCATCATATTTTATCATTTTATCCGAACCTTTCTAATTAAAACCTTATCCATTCTTACCAACGAATCTAATGTCTTTATTCTTACATATTATTTTTCACACTATTGTAACCTTTATAGCAACGTGCTCAATAATTAGAGCACCGTTACCTATTATAAATTGAATCAGATAAGAATGCAAGTTCGACTTTATATGTGAAATCTCTTTACTGTTTTGGAGTATGATTACTACACTCCCCTTAATTGCTAACAAATTCATTTTTAAGAAGATTTCATAATTTTCATATAGCAACAATACACAAAATGGACACAAATTTTTCAATAATTCTTCACGTATAAAAGGTATAATGTTCCAAGAACATTAGATAGTTTTTATTATATAAAACATCTATATTTCATACATCATGAAATTTCATAATAAAGGAGTGCATAGACATGCGTAAAAATATTAAAAAACAAATTTATCTTTTAACATCTTTAACTGTAATTGCGAGTTTTACATTTGGATGTAGTACATCAAAAAACGATAATAACATTAGCCCTACTCCAAATGTAACATCAGCACCTATAGATAATGAATCAGAGGAATTTGATGGTACTATCATATCTTTATCAGATACAGGGGTACAAGTGAATGGAGAAGATGCCACAAATGACTCAAATAATTCCGTAGTTGTTGATTCAAACATCGTATATTATGAAGAAGGTCATGACGATACTTATGGGGCAGGTTCACAGGAAGATGCTCATTCTACAGAAGAAGCTGCAAAACATACCGTAGTTACAATTACAAAGCCTGGTACCTATAAAGTTAGTGGTCAGCTATCCTATGGACAAATTGCCATTGATTTGGGTGAAGATGCAAAGGATAATCCTGAAGATGTTGTTACCCTCATTTTAGATAATGCTTCAATCAACTGTACCGTAGCCCCTGGAATTATTGTGTATAATGCATACGAATGTGGAGATGACAATGAAGAAACTGCTACGAAAGATGTAGACACCGTGGATGCTGGTTTTAATTTAGTTCTTGCTGATGATAGTAAAAATGAGGTCAATGGCGCTTACGTATCTAAGATATACAAAGAAGGAACAACAGACAAATTACACAAGTATGATGCTGCAATTGAATCAAAGGTTTCCTTTAACATCAATGGTGAAACACAAGGAAACGGTAAACTCACAGTGAATGCAACCAATGAAGGAATCGAAAGTCACCTTCATCTCACAATTAACGGAGGTGAAATAACAATTAATTCCGCAGATGATGCTATTAATACCAATGAAGATAATGTTTCTGTACTCACGATTAATGATGGTATTATAACTTGCGATTCAGGAAGTGGTAGTGAAGGTGACGGAATTGATTCAAATGGTTATATCGTTATTAATGGTGGTTACACCATCGCTAGTGCAAATGGACAAAGTGCTGACAGTGGAGTAGATTCTGATTTAGGAATCTACATCAATGGTGGTACCTTGCTTGCAACCGGTAATATGTACGATGAAATCTCTAGTGATTCAACTCAGAATTTTGTTGTATTAGGATTTAACGAGAAAAAAGCAGACACTGATCTTATTATGATTAAAGATGAAAATGATGACCCTGTCGTAGCATTTAACGCTGTCAACGATTACACCATGCTCGTATATAGTAGCCCAGAATTAACCGATGCTAATTACACACTGTATCAAGTTTCTTCCGTTGCTGGCGACTTAAATGGCAGTATATATACGAATATTACCGAATTTAACGATCCTGTTCAATTACAATATACTTCGACAACTATGATGGGACCAGGCGGTGGCATGTTTAAACCAAACGATGGTGAAAGACCTGCGCTTCCAAATGGCGAAGCACCAGAAAACATGGTAAGACCAGAGAATAGCAACCAAGAGGATGGCCAAAACACGAATGCATTGCCTCCTACTTCCCAAGATGCAAACGGTGAGGCTTCGAATGGTTTAGACCCGAATTCTCAAGGGGCAAATGGTCAGGCTCCAAACGGTTTTGATCCAAATTCCCAAGGAACGAACGGTCAGGCTCCAAATATTTCAAATTCAGAAAATGGACAACCATCAACAGATGGCAATCAAGATAATGCTATGCAAAGACCAGAAAATTCAAATGATGGAGAGAATGCAACAACAGAACCAAGTACTATTTTTAGCATAAGCAAGAGTAGTTATATGTTTAGTGGCATTTCAAAGGTTACAGAAGAAAAGTAATAATAAGATTCTTAAAACACAAAGTTATATGCTTTTATTGCATATAACTTTGTGTTAATCCTATATCAAATAAACTCATTTGATTCTCTATCGCTTTTTCTTCAAATGTGTGCATATATCGGAACAGATTATCTACTCCAGTAACAATCCCTTGCTTTTTACATTCACTTTCAAAAATATGAAGTAATTTACTACTTTCTGGACTCATTACTTCATATTGATTTCCAAATGTTGTTATATATTTTTGTTTCATACCAGGGAAATGTTCGTCTAATTTTTGATAAAAATATTGTCTATCACCATCTCGTAACGTAACTCCCATACCAAAAAGTAGAATTCCATAAACCTTTGCTTCTATACAATAATCTAAAATACCACGTAAGTTCTCTTCCGTATCGTTTATAAACGGCAAGATTGGTGAAAACCAAACGATTGTAGGAATGCCATGATCACGCAAAATATTAAGTACTTCCACTCTTCTTTTTGTTGTACATACATTCGGCTCAATTATTTTACATAAGTTCTCATCGTACGTAGTAAGCGTCATTTGTACCACACATTTTGTCTTAGAATTGATGCTCTTTAGTAAATCCAAATCTCTTAATATCATGTCTGATTTCGTTTGAATCGCTAAACCAAACCCATAAGAATCAATTAGTTCTAGGCATTTCCTTGTATGGCATAGCTTTTCTTCAATATGAAGATAAGGATCACTCATGGCTCCTGTACCAATCATGCATTTATTACGCTTCCGACGTAAAGTTTGCTCTAAAAGCTCCACTGCATTCGCTTTTATTTCAATATCTTCAAAATCATGTTGCATATTATAACAAGTACTGCGTGCATCACAATAGATACAGCCGTGGCTACATCCTCGATATAGATTCATTCCATTTTTGGGTGATAGTATTGATTTCACTTCTTTATAGTGCATTTTTTACCTCGTATTTTTAATTTAAATGATGTAAATATTTTATATCATTTATATATTATACATCATTTAATATGACATCGTATGTCTAATTAAATATCCGTTTTTTAAATTCATATTTACTTTGAAAAACAATCGTGTGCTTCGCACTCATACCGCAGTAACTGATTAAGCTCATCAATTGTTTTATGCATACAGCTGCATCTTTTGCCAGCAAGGCTTATATTATAGTAAATGCAAAGCAATTTCCAATGATATAAAAATAAAGAGGATTGCTAATCCTCTTTATTTTTATATCATTTTTTTCATAATTATTGTGAAGGTAAAAATAATACCTATTTTGATTCAGTACCCCCCCATTCAACAACAGTAAATCCTTTTCTATCAAATGGTTTTAGTATTTGTTCTTCTACTTCTATAGGTTTATTAAGTGGCTTATAAACCATCATTACTCTTAGTATAGAATCTGGTTGTGGCGTGATTTGAAGCTTTGCATAATCATCATACTCTTCGCCTGCAAAATGTATGAGATTATACTTATTCTCTTCTAGAATAGGCAGCCAATATACTATGAATTCGTTGTATTCTCTCGGAATCAATCCCATATACTCAAGTTTTTCTTGAAGAAACTCTCTTGTATCTTCACCTTGGACAACAAAACCTTTTGAAAAATCCCAATTTACTTTTGAATTCCCTTCCCAATATAAATAAGAGTATTCTTTGTTATCATCCATATTTATTAGATCACCATTAGGTTGAGCAATAACTTCCCATCCATTTTTATATTCAGGATAAGTACAGGTTAATTCACCTTTATAATCCAACTTAACCTGAACTTGCTGTTCTACTGTAGGATACAAGTATATTACAGGCTTCGCATTTTTTTCTTGTGGAATACATCCTGATAATACCAAAGATAATAAAGCAACAATTAACAATAGATACTTTGATTTCATTCAATACCTCCTAATATCGAATAAATACTTTAGTACAATATAGAATAAGCAGTATAATCCAATAATTATTTCTTACCATGAACCATTCATTACCATTTAGTCCAGTAGATGAAACAAATCATTCTCTATTTAATAAGGGCATCGGTTATTTTTTCTTTTTCTATATAATCTAATAACATCTTTTTTGCATGCTTTGTTGCACTTGCTACAGTACCCGCCTCATAAGCTGGATTTAGATTCGCAAGCTTTAAAAGTTCTGGATAGCTCTTACTTCCTCCAGCTGAACATAACTTCATATAATCATTCCATGTAGATTCTTTGTCTTCTACAATTCTCTTACCAAATTGAAGGGCACACATCGCAGATAACGCGTAACTGATTACATACTTAGGGAACATGTAAAGTGCCATATTATTAATTATTTTACCACCTGCCTCGATATACTCGATTAGTTCACTATTATCATAGGAGGAGTCATACAAACGTTCCATTTCTTCATACTTCATTGCCTTCTCATGCAACGATGAATCTGGGTTATTATATATCCAAGATTCATACTCATTTATTTGTGTATAATCACAGATTTCAAACAAAGCTTGTTGCAAATGCAAAAATCTAAATTTATCTGCATCTTCCCCAAAAAACTTTTCTGCATAAGGATACGCAAACTGCTCCATTGCTTTTGAAGGTATTTCAGCAACGTCATTTACTGCTGTATAATATTCGCTTAGTGCTTGTTCTTTCATAGAAAGGTAGCCTTGAAAAGCATGCCCCAATTCATGTGTAAAAACAACAACGTCATATATCGTTCCATTGCAGTTACCAAAAACATAAGGCAACTTTACTTTCTCTAAATCCAGAGCAAATCCCATATTTGATATCTTATTTGGAGAAGCTTTTACATCCATAAGTTCATGTTCTACCATGAGATTGTAGAACTCTTCCGTTTCCTTCGAAAGACCTTTATACATTTCTCTTGCAGCATTTAACAAGTAAGCATCATCACCAATTGGCTCTGGATTACCATCTGGAAAAATAATGCAATAATCAGTTATACTTAATTTATCAACGCCAAGTCGCCTTGCCTGCGCTTTCCTTAGTTCTTCCGTAAATGGTGCCAAATCTTTCTTCACTTGCTCGCAAAAGGCGTTTAATTCTGCCTCTCCATAACCCCTTCTACCCTTTTCCTCATTCATATAATCTAAGTAGCTTTCATACCCATTTACTTTGGCAATCTCATTACGTATATGTATTAATTTATTTAATATATCCTCAAATTCGTCTTTTTGTTTAAGTATTACTTTATATTTTGCTATCCTTGAGGCCTTACGTACTTCTTTATCCTTGCTTTCATGAAGTTTATTTATCTCAGCTTCGCTATAAATCTGCCCTTCGTATTCAATTTTTAAATTCGCTTTTAATTGTTGATACCGTACAACTAGTTCTTGTTCTTGCACCATAAGCTCTTTACCCTTACTTTGCAACTTAAGCTTACTTTTTAAAATCTCTAGGTATTCTTTGCCGAATTCTTCTTCAATGTTATGTTTAAACTCAGAAGATAGAATCGCTTGAAATAATTGCGTTGTATCAAGTAAGATAATTTTCTCTGCTACTTCTTGAACTTCTTTAGCGTAAAACTCATTCGTGCAATCTTGAAAATTTCTTATCATTGCAACCTCATATGCAAAGCAATAATCAGCGTATAAATTATCATTATCAAGAATTGCACTTCGAACCTCCGCATATACCTTCGCACTCTCTACTCGTTTTACATAAGTATCAATCTTCTTTTGTACTTCTATAAAATCTGGGCGTTCATACGTTACATCGCTAAACTTAAAATTATCCACGTTCTAAACCTCACTTTTTATTTTTTTGCTAATTATGTTCGATCTCCATATGTAATTTCCTTTTGTACATCTTGTTAATTCGCAACATCTAAAACTAAGATGAGCTAAGTTCGTTCGTAAATTTTGCAAATCTACCATCGTGAGTATTTTTTAACGTGTCACGCTCCGCTTCTTATTTTGCATGTTTTAAATTCTTTGGTCTAGCTCGATGTTTCCTCGTTGAATCATAGACTTCATTATAACACCTTTTTTCATCATATTGTGTTCTAGGTTCCTTTACCTGATCAGAATAACCAATATAGGCAATTCCAAGTGCAATCACATGTTTTGGAATGTTAAGTACACATGAAATTTTTAATCTTGTTCTACGGGTTGGTTCGTAAAGGAACGTATGCTTCTGCGTTTTGTAAATATGTTAAGTATCTCTTCATTCATCTCTTTTATGCACCTTCCTTTTTTCGTAAATATATGTATGATTTAATATAGCATAAACAAATGAATAAATCTAGAATATTATGGGGTTTTTAGTAAATTTAGTCCTCAATAATTTATAATAAATAATCAGAAAGACGCAAATTGTTATTTGCAAAGTTAGTTCATTTTAAAAAGGCAATAAACTCAAGCTTATAGAGATCCTGATTTCACAAATAAAAGTCAAGGGCGTTTTAGATAGATTCTGAAGTTAAGCAATGTGTACTTGGTAATATCACGGTTATGACTGTTACACAGAGCCATAAAAATAGCTCTGAATCCCGTAAAGTAACAGGTTTCAGCAGAACCCGCCCCAACACTTTGTACAGAGCCCAAAAAAGAACTGTTATAATTACACGAAAACTTACTTTCGCTAATTACAACAGTTCAATTATTGCATACATATTGATTATAACTAGATTATAGCCTCCATTGTAAAAATCCCTATGGACGAATCTGGCCATTACCAAAAATAACAAACTTCGTACTGGTTAATGCTAATAAGCCCATTGGCCCTCTTGCATGAAGCTTTTGGGTACTAATACCAATTTCAGCACCAAATCCAAATTCATTACCATCCGTAAATCTTGTAGAAGCATTCACATAAACTGCAGCCGCATCGATTTCATTTTGAAACCTTAAAGCATTATTGTAATCACTTGTAATGATTGCTTCAGAATGGCCTGTATTATAATGATTGATGTGAGCTATTGCTTCTTCAATAGAATCAACAACTTTTACCGATATGAAAAGATCCAAATATTCTTTATAAAAATCTTCTTCTGTCGCTTCTTCCATTTCACAGCAAATAGCTCTTGCTCTCTCATCCGCTCTGAATACAACTTGTTTTTCTGACAAGCGCTGGTATACCAATGGTAAAAATTCAGTCGCTATTTTACTATGAACAACCAAGGATTCACATGCATTACAAACACCTAAACGCTGTGTTTTTGCATTGTCAATAATATCAAGTGACATATTAAAATCGGCAAATTCATCTACATAAATATGACAATTACCCGTTCCAGTTTCAATGACAGGAACTGTACTATTCTTTACAACAGACTGAATTAAACCAGCACCACCTCTTGGTATCAATACATCGAGGTACTCACTTAGTCTCATAAACTCTGTCGCTGTCTCTCTGCTGGTATCTTCGATCAATTGGATAGCATCTTTTGTTATACCGACAGACTCTAAGGCTTCTTGAATCACTATAGTAATCGCTTGATTTGAATGAATCGCATCGCTACCACCTCTTAATACAACAGCATTTCCAGTTTTAAAACAAAGGCCGAATGCATCTGCTGTAACGTTCGGTCTTGACTCATAAATCATACCAATGACGCCCATCGGTACACGTTTTTGCATGATTTGAAGGCCATTTGGTCGATTTTCCATTGAAACCATTTCACCAATTGGATCTTTTAAAGAAGCGATTTGAGTTAACCCATCCGCCATACCTGCTATTCTCTCACTCGTTAAGCGCAAACGATCAATTAACGACTCCATCATTCCATTATTTTTCGCATGAGTAATATCAACTGCATTAGCATTTAAAATACGGTCCTCATTTACAATCAAAGCCTTAGCTGCTGCTAATAAGGCTTTATTTTTATCTTCTTGGCCAAGTAAATTCAATTGTGTCGCTGCTTTTTTTGCTTTTTTTCCGATAGAATTTAAATACTCCATAATTCACTCAACTTTCCTTTTAATTTCTAATCAAATCCAACTTCATTCCTTTATCAATCTTAACTTAAACCTTTTTGTTTCATTAAACTAAGATTTTAAATATCCATGATTCGAAACATTAAAAAATGTGCCTTATGCTATCATTCATCTCAAAAATTAGTAACTAAGTTACATTTTTAAAATCTGTTTATCTGAAATTTATAAAATAAACCCAACAAAAGTGACGATATAAAAAAATGCAATTTATTTATCGTATGAATTCACGCGAAGGTGTTATCAGCTTTTTGGGTTGATAATCATATACTTTTGTTGGAATATAATCGTATATTTGAAAATCATATGCTAATGCTATGGTTTTTATATCTTCGTTTGAATATCTTTCAAGATAACGATCGTAATATCCACCACCGTAACCAATACGATGTAATTCTTGATCAAACGCTACACCAGGCATAATCATTGTATAATTCAACGTTTCCCCATATGTAATAGGTACCTTAGAAACTGGTTCTAAGATACCTAACTTACTTGGGCTTAGTTCATCTAATGACTGAATCTCATAAAACTCCATACGTCGTTTTTCAAGAACTTTAGGAACTGCCACACGTTTTGAATTTTGAAAAGCATAATTGATGATTTTATGGGTATCAACTTCCTTTGCAAAAGAAACATAGCATAGAATCATATGCGCATTTATGAATTCATCCTGTCGGATGAGCTTATTAAATATTTCGATATTATATGCATCCATTTCAAGATTTGACATTTCATTTCTTTTATCTATAATATCTGCACGAATTGTTTTTTTATCCATACTGCCTCATTTCCACATAAAATCACGTTTGAAATAAATTAAATCAATCGCTACAAACTAATTCTCTTTCTTTGATTTATCTTTTTGTGCTAAATCAGTTACCGTTCCATCTTCATTTAAAATTGATATATTATTTAAAGTACCACGCATATTTGCACGAATTGCAGCAATATAATCTGCACGTAGTTGTCTTTGTTCTTTTTTTTCCTCTTCTGTTAATCCTTCATTCTGAGATTTATGGTATAGTTCATTGATACGAGCTATTGTTTTTTCATCCACTTTAATATCCTCCATTTTGATATATTACTTTTTTGTATCATATCATATGCACAGTATAATACGCAATATTTTATATTACATCAGTTGTTCTTCTTCTAGTTTTCAATTATCTAGGATACAGAAACAAAGTAAAACACTCTATACCTCTTGTTCAGTATATTGAATTTACTTTCTATTATGCTGATACAACAATAAAATAAAACCGATATCCCTACATTCAATATGAGTCTCTTTACGTGTTCATTCGACCGGAATAATCTTAAAAATATTAACTTATAGTATTCTTAGATACTCCCATACACTTACTTATGTACATAATTCAGTCGAATATTGCTTTGTAGTTATATGTTCTAATAAACTAAAATTTTTATTTTTATGCGCTAAAAATACGGTACCTATTTCTTTCCCCGTTAATATCTCACGAATGATGTTGATGTCTTTTGCATTGGTAATCACCATATCCGCTCCAGAATCCGTAGCAATTCTTGCTGCTGATATTTTTGTTGCCATACCACCCGTACCAACATCAGATCCAGCACCTTTTGCCATATTTAATATCGTATCATCAATCACGGATACTGTATGAATTAACTTAGCATCTGCATTTTCCTTTGGATTGTCTGTATATAATCCATCGATATCGGATAATAAAATCAATAAATCAGCCTCGATTAGTGCGCATACCAAAGCAGATAAGGTATCGTTATCACCAAATTCGATTTCATCGGTAGAAACGGTATCGTTTTCATTTACAATTGGAATTGCGCCAATGTTTAGTAATTCATGAAATGTATTTTGCGCATTTTCTCTGCTAATATCATTGATCATTGTATACTTGGTCATTAATATTTGTGCAGTGATTTGATTATATTCAGAAAAAAGTTTCTGATATACCATCATTAGTCTAGCTTGTCCCACCGCTGCACACGCTTGCTTCATCGCTTTATCCTTTGGTTTTTCTTTTAAGCCAATTGTTTTTCTTCCGACAGCAATTGCTCCAGAGGAAACGAGAACAATCTCTTTTCCTTGATTTTTTAAATCGGTTAATACACGCACTAACTTTTCCATTTTTTCTAGATTCACATCCCCCGTTGCCTCATGTGTTAACGAGGAGGAACCTATCTTAACTACGATTCTTTTTTTGTCTTTTAGACTCTCTCTTATATCCATTTTAATCCCCATTCTTGCGCACGTTCTTTGCGCATAACAAGTTTGTGGTGTGCAAGCTTGCGTGTGAAAATTGATTTTTGTTTTTCACACGAACCTCGCTCATAAAATTTGACAGCAATTATGGTTGAAATCTACGAATGATTGCTTCAAATACTCGGATACCATCAACCGCTGCCGATACGATACCGCCCGCATATCCAGCACCTTCACCACACGGATAAATTCCTTCGATATTACTCATATAGTCGTTATCACGCGTAATACGAATTGGAGAAGAGGTTCTAGTTTCCACACCTGCCAATATCGCTTCTTCATGTGCAAATCCAGGAATCATTTGATCAAATGCTTTTATTCCTTCGACAATTGAATCCATCACATAAGTTGGTAAGCAATTTCTTAGATTACTTAGCGTATATGCTCCTTTGATATTCGGTTTAATATGACCTATTGTAACACTCTCTTTATTTCTTAACAAGTCCCCAAATAATTGTACTGGAACACTTCCTTTTCCTGCTTTATACGCAAGTTCTTCATAATAGCGTTGAAATTCCATACCAGCAAGAGGTGAGTCTACTACACCTGGAGTTTTTATAAAATCTTCCGGATTAACGGTTACAATAAGCGCACTATTCGCATTTTCTTCCCCACGATCATGATTGCTCATACCGTTGACTACCAAGCGTTTTTCTTCCGATGAAGCATCTACGACAAAACCACCTGGGCACATGCAAAAGGAATAAATTCCTCTACCATTGCTACATTGATGTGTTACCTTATAATCTGCAGGTGGCAATTGATCGAACACGTTACCATACTGTCTCTTACCAATCATATCTTGCTTATGTTCAATACGAACACCTACAGCAAAGGATTTCTTTTCTAAGTTTAATCCTTTTTTATATAATACTTCAAATGTATCACGAGCGCTGTGACCGACTGCTAATACAAGATTTTCACAAGGGATTTCATATCTATTTGTGTTTTGAGATTCTTCCTTTGTATTATTAAAACCATTGTATAAAGCATTGTTCGTTTTTTCCACAACAATTGCTCTTAATTGATTGTTTTCCATTTGAAAGTCAATTAATTTCGTATCAAATAAAACTTCTCCACCTAGTTGAATGATTTCTTCTCTAATATTTCTTACAACATTACGAAGTAAATCAGTACCAATGTGTGGTTTATTTATATATCGTATTTCAGAAGGTGCACCAAACTGAGCAAAGATATCAAGTACTTTTTTAATTCTACCACTTGGATCTTTTACCATAGTATTTAATTTTCCATCTGAAAATGTTCCTGCTCCACCTTCACCAAATTGAACATTCGATTCCTGATTCAAGGATTCTCCTGCCCAAAAACCATTTACAGTTTTTACTCTATTTTCAATCGCTTGTCCACGTTCAATTAAAATAGGGCGATATCCATTTAATGCTAAAAAATATGTGCAAAATAGACCAGCCGGGCCACTGCCAACTACCACTGGTCGATGTTTCATGCTATCAGTACCTGTTATAGAAAATTGATATTCTACATTCGGCGATAAGGATACATTCGGGTTTTTAGATTGTTTTAATACCTTAGCTTCCTCTTTTACAAGTGCATCAATCGAATATATGTATTTGATTTCACTTTTTTTTCTTGCATCTAAGGAACGCTTTACTATTTCATAGCTAAGAAGTTGATCATTTTTTATCCTTAAAACTTTAAAAATTGCCTCCTTAATGTCGGCTTCTGAATGTTTGATTGGAAATTTTAATAAATTAATACGTATCATGGTAATATTACATTCCTTCCTGCAATCGCTCCAGTACTCCACGCCCATTGTAAATTGTATCCTCCGCAAGTACCGTCAATATCTAATAATTCTCCTGTGATATATAAATTCTTCACTAATTTTGATTCAAGAGTTGCTTCATGAACTTCATCGGTATCAACTCCCCCTGCGCTTACTTGCGCATTCTCAAATGTATTACATCCTGTAATGGTTAACTTAAATCCCTTTAATAATTTAACAATCCGTTTCATTCCATCTTCATTCACATGCTTTGATAAAGCCTCAGGGTTAAGCTTCGCCTCTTGTAATATAACATAGGCAAGTTTCTGGTTAATCAGCCCAGTTAACACTTCTTCGGTCGTCTTATGAATCCCAAAACGAAAACGCTCCATGATGTGATCTAGCAATTTAAACTCACTTATCTCTGGATAAAAGTCCAATATAAGAGTTGTTTTTCTTTTCTTATCCACTGACTCAGCGGCATAACGACTCAGTTGGAACACTGGAATACCAGAAATCCCATAGTTCGTAAACAAAACTTCCCCTTCTTCTGTTGCGATCAACCGATTCTCTGAAAACAAGCTAGCTTTTGCTTCCAATCGTACTCCCGATATTGACTTAAAGAACTTTTCACTTGCAAGTAGCTGAGTTAACGCTGGCATTGGTTTTATAATTTTATGACCAAATGATTTTGCAAGCTCATAACCGCTTCCATCCGAACCGTGAGCTTTTGATGCACATCCACCAGTAGCTAAAATGACGTTTTTTGCTTCGTAAACTTGTTCCGACGTCTGAATGATAAAACAACCCTTTTGTTGTTTTATATTGGATACATGTTCATTGCAAACAACCGTTACATTTAAACGCTTTAATTCCATCGCTAGCACAGATACAATGGATGCTGCTTGTTCCGAATAAGGATACACATACCCATTTTTATATTTTGGCATAATTCCAAGCTCGCGAAAAAAAGCAATAGCATCCGTTTCATTAAACTCATTTAGAACAAACGATGCAAACTCTGGATGAGTTCCACGATAGCATTCTGGTGTTTGAACTAAATTCGTATAATTACACTTTCCATTGCCTGTTGCTAATATTTTTTTTCCTATTTTATCTTTATGTTCTAGTATAGTGGTTCGTGCCCCAGCTCTGGTAGCAAAAATCGCAGCAACCAAACCAGAGGCCCCACCTCCTACAACAAGTACATCTATTTTCAAAAATTGCACCTCCAATTATTATGCTAACTTGAAAAACTCTCTAGCAAGGTGAATAATTCATCTTCATCTTTGATATAAATGCCTTTCATTAAATCATTCCTTGTATTCTCAGGTAAATAAAGAGCCTCAATATCTGTATATTCATACACTGTTTTAAGATCACTATAGTATACAACAATCTTACCGTCTTCTACAACCATATAATATTGATTCGGTAAAAAATCTTTATTATAACTTTTTCTTATTATAATTTCATCTTTCGAAAAAGCAAGTAACTCATATGCATACAGCCCCTTTGCATCCTCTGCTTCAGGAACATTCTTCATATAATTGGCCAATTTATCAATGAGCTCAGCACGAGTTAGTCCAATCATGTCGCTGGTTGGAGTCAACTGTTCTGTAATTAGCTCATTCGTATTTAATTGGTACGTTAGTAGAAAATATTTTGTTGTCAGCAATACCGTATCCTGATTTTGGGTATCAACTGCAATTGAATTATTTCCAGCGATATCATCTACATTCGAAGTATCTTCTCCCTCTTTGATTGTATCCTCTGGATTATGCATCAACAATTCTTCTTGTCTTTGATATTCTTTTAAATCTTTTAATAACTCTGCGTTTCTTTCAACTGCATTCTTATTAAACTTACGTAATGCACTCTGGTAGCTTAAATAAAAACAAGCACTAAACATTACGCATAAGCCAAAGAAACACACGAAATAACCAGCAAATCGCTTCATAGATAGTTTCACGCTCCTTTATCTATGAAGTATTGACTGATTACCAAAAATTATACGAATTTACAGTAAATGAATTTTCTTGCAGATGCTTATAATTTTTCTTCCCAATGGCATTTCACGAAGTTCTTCTTCATCCACTGCTTTCATTAATATAATCAAAATACCATATACTGCTACCGCTATTAAAATCGAAATCATCAAACATATAATGTTTGACGGTACTAAACGGTATAAAATATTAAAACTTAATGCAGCAATTACACCCATAATAATGGAAGCCATCAAGGGAATAAGAAATGTTTTCACAACTTCTTGTTTATAATCCATATGCTTACCGATTGAAATCCAATTAAGGATACATACAACAAGCGCAAACGTTATATTTCCAAATACTAATCCAAATGCATTTAAATCAAACACTTTAAGTAATACAAATAAGATAACTACATGAATACCTAGGGAAATGGCCGCATGTCGTACAGGTAATTTTAACTGATCAATTCCTTGCAAAATACCATTCGTTAATGTCGATAGTGCAAAAAATACAACTGCAATTGAACCTACTTGCAATAATTTCACACTTAGTTCTAAATTAGACTCTCTAAAGATCACTAATATAATTGGTTTCGCTAAGACTGTTAAACCAACGGCCGCTGGAATAGCAAGTAACATATTAATTTTTACAGAAGATGCTGTTTTATGTCTTAGACCATCATAATCATCACTCGCATAAGACGCAGCCAGTGCTGGGACAATGGACGTTCCAAATGCCGAAGCAATGGCAACTGGCACTGTTGTTAACATTTTATATTTGTTCCCATAAATACCCCACATTGTAACAACTTCTTCGGTTGCATAGTCCTTTACACTCATAATCTGTCCAAAGATAACATTATCTAAGGTTCCACTTAGCTGGTACACTGTTTGACTTAAAATAATCGGAAAAACAGTATATGCAAACGCAACCGCTACTTCTTTATAGCTTTCTTGATGTATTGCATTGTCTTTCCGTAATTTTTTATTAAGAACTGGTCGATATAAGGAATAAATGAATAATAAAAAGGCTAATCCAGTCAACGCACCTATAAACGTACCTAAGGTACCACCTGCCGCTCCATATGCAGAAATTTCTGGTGAAGCATTGTGCTCTTTCATCAACCAATAAGCTGCTAAAACACTTACAATTGCATTTACAATCTGCTCAATTACTTGTGAAATAGCAGTCGGAAGCATCGTGTTTTTTCCTTGGAATAAACCACGCAATACCCCCATAATTGCAAATACAAAAATTGTTGGTGCCAACACCTTTAACGGAATTGCAATGCTTGGTGCCTTTACTAACGATGCCCAAATATTTGCGCCAAAAAAAATAATTAAACTCATTAACGCTCCTACCGAAGCAGCAATGTAAATGGCAGTAATAAATACCCGCTTTGAATTCCGATATTCTTTTTTAATTTCCCTCGCAGACACTAGCTTAGATACGGCAACTGGTATGCTATATGAAGATAAAATCAATGCAAGATTATATATTTCAAACGCAGATGTATAATATCCCATGCCGGTATCACCAACAATTCTTGTCAGTGGAATTCGGTAAAGTAAACCGATAAAACGCACTATGATTGAAGATACCGCTAGTATCGTTCCTTGTACTAAATATTTATTCTTATTGTTACTCATAATATCCTCCGTACTGCCACAAGCCGCTCACAAAGAGCGAAAACACTTCGTTTATTTTAATTGATAAATTGTTTTTCAAACAACGTTCATACATTATTCAAAAACAACGTCGCTTGTCTTTGAATTTGGAAATACTGCAATATAAGTCTTTCCTGGATGAATGGATAATTCCGTTTTATCTAAATTATAATAACGCATTATGCCTGTGCTTTCATTTTTTGTCCATGTGATTGGAATAGCACCTCCGTTTGTTATATAGTAACCCTCACCTTCTGCATTTTCAATGTCCATTGTTTGATACCCATTTTTATCAATGTCCCATTCTTTCACAAATTGAACAATAATATTTTTAAAGGTTAATATTTCATTCGTATTCGCATCCACATGCGGTTGATCATATTGATATCTTTGATATACACTATTTTCTTTGTCATAGATAAAATAAGGCTTTGCATAGGTTGAGAACTTGATTGACACCTTATTTGCGGCCACATCCGAAGTTAAGATTTCATCTTCGTCCATAAACAAGAAATGACCACGGTATCCTTCTTCATAAGTTGTTCTAAAACCAGCTTTATCTATCACCTTTTGTATTCCTTCTAAAGATGTAAACGCATTATGTGGTGCTTTAATTGCTTTATCCCTATAAAATCCACTTGCTCCAATTCCCATATTACCATCCAAATGGTCAATTCCTAACTTCTGCATCTTTTTATTTGCATACGTTGTCTTTCCAAAATGTATAAAGATTGCATCGTATTCATCTGCAAAACTTACATAATAATGACGCGCGCTTCGAACCGATCCTATTCGCTTTGCAGTGAGGGAATCTTCGCTAATATTCTCAAAAACACCCATAAGCCTTGTTATACCACCTTCGGTCAGAGCTTCATATAAAATGGAAGCATCCGATATACCACTTTGTGGATTCGCGATTTTAATATTATTAAACATAATTGCATAAGGACGCTTCATCGCTTCCTCTTCTGGTATCCATAAACCAGTAAGTTTACTCTTTGCCTCGCCCGTGTGATCATCCTCAACTTCAATCGCTTCCGTAGGTGCTACAGTAACTGTAGGGGAAGGAGTTACACTTACAAGTGTTGCATCACCACTACTCTTGTCCTTTTTTGTAGCATATAAAACTACCAAAATACCTATAAAGATAAAAGATACTAGTACTACATATTTTCCATATTTCTTATAAAAATCCATACGTCAACATGTCCTTTCGCTATCTTGTAATCCCCAACGAGTCAAGGATTTCACTCTGTTTTTGTTCCATAACTTCTCGTTCATTCTCTTCCATATGGTCATAACCACTAAGATGTAACATACTATGAGCGATTAAAAAGGCAAGTTCTCGCTCTAATGAATGACCATATTCGCTTGCTTGACTCATAACCTTTTCAACACTAATAATAATGTCACCAAACAATAACTCTCCCGTTTCAGGATGAAAATTATCATCATAATCTTCTACTTTTGAAAAGTCACCTGGTTCGCTATATTCAATGAATGGAAATGATAACACATCCGTTGGAGCATCTATACTACGATATTCATTGTTAATTTCTTTTATTGCCGCATTGTCGCTTAATATTACGTTTAGTTCGATTTCATATGGACATTTTACATAATCTAGCGATGCGTTTATCACCTTTTCAATCAAAGGTTGATAATCCAAATCTAGTTTTATATCCGTTTCGTATTCTATGTTTAAAGTCATGTCTTCCTCCATTCTTGTCTATGCCAATGCATAATTCCACGGTATTTTACCTTAATTTAAACTTATCCACTTCAATTGCATTTATACCTGTCCTCTAAATTGTGATACGTAAAACTCCCGTAATCTATTAAAGTCTTGAATGGATAATCCAGAATCATCTAAGGTTTTATTGTTTAAACGTAAGAATATAATATCCTCTATTATTTTATCATATGTGACATTCTTCTTTTCGATTTCTCTTAAGTATTCCATCGTTGTAAGTATGTTGTCTGTTAACAACACAACTGCAGCTTCTCTGGTTTTTGGTAGGTCGCTCTTATAGCTATGCTGTTTTACAACTTCCTTAACCTCTTGTGGGATACAATATAAGTCTAATAAATAAAGTCCTAGGGAGATGTAATCGTTACCTTCCAATCGGCCAATTTCATGATACAAGGACCCTGCGTATGCTAACTCTTTATTCGCACCAATGATACTAGCAGCTTCTTTTGAAAGCTTTGCAGATTCCATACTATGTTTGTACAATTTCGGTGCTTCATTTCTCAAACGTATGAGTAGGGGGTGTGTTTCGTCTGTAATTCCGAGAATGTTCTCCCTAGATTTATCTAAAATACCGTTCTCCTTAGATTCGTCTATAACGGGAATGTACTCCCTAGATTTATCCGAAATTCCGTTCGCCTTAGATTCGCCTATAATTTCAGGAATGTACTCCTTAGAAATGAAAGACTCCTCTGTTGTTGCTAAAACCTCCTCTAAAATTACAGAGCTTTGTTGCATTGTTTGTAAATTATTTAATTTCCGATTACGAATGAATTTTCCAGTCCTACTGGTAATCGAGTCATCTTGCCCTTGTACACCTTCATTTTTACCCATATAAAGTTTTATTAGAAACCCAATGATTGCCACCATTATGGAAGTTCCAATGAAATATACAGTATGTACATTCTTCAATGAATGAAGCACAAAATCCTCTTGAATTATTGAGAATGTTAATGTGATCGAAATTAAAATGATACAACTATATATCAAATCCGATGTTTTATTAAGAAATCTCAAACAGATAAATATGGTTGTCGCTACTACAACTTGCAGCATAGCAGTTTCTGTCGATACAATATTTGTTAGAATGGACAAGCAAATTAACGCGTGGGTAACAATAATTCCAAAATAAAAATCAACAATGCTAGCAATACACATGACGCCAATCATCCATAGCGAGTAATTTACTGCATTTGGTTGAAGCATCATATAGTAGGATGCTAAAAATCCACAATCAATTACCCACCATGCATGCGGTTTATTTAAAATTCTCTCCCGATATACATTCAGATAGAGTAAAAGGGTACCTTCAATTCCGAGAGTGTAGACGATAAATTGAATCGTTCTAGACGCTGTCATTTGATAGCTTTTAGATATATAAAACGCAAAAAAGCAAGAAAATATTATAAGTATAACACTTGCCTTTTTGCTCTGTTCTATATTCAGTTGTTCTTTTAAGCTAACAATCTTTTTATTTGTTACTACTTCCAGTTCTTTTTCTAAGCCAACCGTATTATTTGTTACTACTTCCAGTTCTTTTTCTAAGCCAACCGTATTATTTGCTACTACTTCCAGCTCTTTTTCTAAGCCAACCGTATTATTTGCTACTACTTCCAGTTCTTTTTCTAAGCCAACTGTCTTTTTCTCCATTGTAACTCTCCCATAACAAAATCATATACCTTGATTCTTGCTATTTCTTTCCCTTAAGTTACTCTATTCTCTTTTGCTTTTTTATTTTATAAGTTATATTATGCTTTATTGCGAGGGCTTCGTTTTTTACTATATGCTTTTACTGTACCTTCTTTTTCTTGCTTTGTATCCTTGGTACTACGTTTTTCGTAATCATCGTATGCGCGTACAATTTTTTGTACCAATGGATGACGAACAACGTCTTGACTTGTTAAATAGGAAAATCCAATATCATCAATTTTATTTAAGACTTTCATTGCAACATCAAGCCCAGAAGCTTGCCCAGTAGGTAAATCTTTTTGCGTTAAATCCCCTGTGATAATAACTTTAGATCCAAAACCGATACGCGTTAGAAACATCTTCATCTGCGCAGGAGTCGTGTTTTGTGCCTCATCTAAAATAATAAAAGCATTGTCTAAGGTACGTCCACGCATATATGCCAAAGGCGCAACCTCAATCAAGCCTTTTTCTGTATTTTTCAAATAACTCTCAGGCCCCATTATCTGATACAATGCATCATATAGTGGTCTAAGGTAAGGGTCAACTTTGCTTTGTAAATCTCCAGGTAAAAATCCTAATTTTTCACCTGCTTCAATTGCAGGTCTTGTTAAAATAATTCTACCAACTTCATCATTTTTAAAAGCATTAATCCCCATCGCCATCGCAAGATAAGTCTTACCAGTACCAGCAGGACCAATTCCAAAAACTATCATCTTCTTACGAATTTGATCGACATAAGCCTTTTGACCAAGGGTTTTTGGCTTAATTGGCTTACCATTGATCGTATGACAGATCAAATCTTTATCAATCTCCACGATAGCTTCTTCTTTATTTTCAAATCCTAAGGAAAGAGCGTAATTTACATTTTGTTCTGTTATCGTATTGCCGCGTTTGCTTAATTCTAATAATTGGACAAAAACACTTTTTGCTTTGGTTACATTCTCATTATTACCAATTACTTTTATCTCACCGTCTCTTGAAATAATTGTGACATTTAGCGTGCGCTCAATGATTTTCGCAAATGCATCACATTGCCCAAAAACATTACGTTCATGTTCCACAGGAATATTAATGATTGTCTCCATTATGCTCATCCGTCTCTGTAATCCTCCACTCGTCTTCATTGATTTTTTCATACTGCCAAGCTGCTTCCTCTACAATTATTTTACCAGTTGAAATACACTTTCCATTCTCGAAAGATACTTTTACTTGATTCTCAACAATTGTAGTACCGCGCTTTTTTAATTCTTCCATATATCTTAATAATTTCTTATTTGCAATTTCTGTCGCTTGCGCATTGGTATATTGTGCTTGAAACACATCATACTCAGACACCTTAGATTTTGTAAACTGAACTGGTAAATAAAAATTTCGTATCAGTTTTAAGGTCTGCACTTCTGATATTATATCACAATGTTCATAAGAATTACTAGGACTATATGAAAATATTTTCCGTCCGAACAAATATAAAGAAAGACCTTTTTTTGTTCTTCCTGTATATTTTGTGTCATTATATTTTAATGAAAACTCATCTTTATATTCATAGTATGTTCTTAATTGTATATCTCCCTCTGCAATCATTAGTTTATTTTCAATTAATGTATCATTATCTCCAATCACAGGCACAACACCAGAGATTAAGACGTCACCTGATTTTACAATACTACCAATACTTACTTTTGGAACGCCTTTCCTTGTAACTATGCCAACTACCATCGCAGGCTTATTTGCAACGATGCTAGCATATTCATACTGGGTACCAAGTTTATCTCCCTGTAAGCTTGGCACAGATGTTTCAACAATGCGTACAACCAATTGTGTCCCTAAAATTTCAGCAGATACCCATCCAATATCTGTGTATTCCTTTCGAATGGATTCCTCAATCAATGGGCAGTCAATCTCTTTAATTTTTGTACCTGAAAAAACTTCGATTGTTTGCAAATAGTTTAATAATTCTTCCTCTGTATGTTTATATCCGCCCTCAATTTTAATATCCCAGATATATAATGATAATATGTAAATAATTGCACAAAACATTGCAAATCCAAGAATATATCCCTTCCTTTTCTTGGCACCTTGCATTTTAAATGGAAATCCTTGCCGCCTCATAATATATGGCACAACTTTAGATTTTCGGGCGATAGGTCGTATTTTCCTATAATCCGAAAGCATCATATAACAATAATACTTTCGCTCTACATGAACCAGACCCCACAATTTTATTTCTCTAGTATTGCATAGGTTTAAAAATCGTTCAATCTCAATTCCCATTAAATTAACATATACATAACCCCTTAACCATCGATAAAGCTTTTTAAGCACAGTAAAATCACACCTTTCAAATAAAATGAATGGTATTATGTATTAATTTTAGCTTAAGTGTATCACTTAAATTCCAATGTATTTATGTGCTTTCTGATTTCGATCCTTGTATGTAATAAACACTATAAATCAATCCTGTAATTTTTATTTCGTCTTGTGTACAGTAGGCGATTTTTAAGTTCTTTCCTTCTATACAAAGGCCACTTAATTTAGTTTGTATACGTATTTTTGTTTCACTATATTCTAAAATACGTTTGTGATTTTCGATGCAGACTGAGTTTCTACCATTTATTGTTATAATAGGTGCACCTGCTATCATATCTGGTGGTAGCATTAAATTATCCGATATGATTTCAAGATATGTAATTCGGTCTGCCTTTCTTTCCTTGTCCTTACGTTTTATCTCATCATAGAACTCTTTATTCGCCTTTTCTTTATACTTTCGATGTTCTGATTTCACTACTTTTGGTCTAAAAAACATGAAGTTCCCTCCGAACAGTTTCATGTGCTAACTATACTATATGATAAGTTTATGCGGAATAGACATAATCGTTCCTAGGTTTTTTACATTAAAACGAAGCTTAGACACATTTTTATATAGATTTAGCATTCTTAAGATTTCTATGTACAAATAGATCTCTCTTATTCTTACTTCATAAAATCAGGGATACTTAGCTAGTAGTTATTTATAATGAAAAACTGATAAAGATTTACAAAAAAATAAAGCATAGACACGAAAATAAGCTCCGCTCATGCTTTATTTAAAAATCATATGAATTCTTATCTTAATATAAACTATCATCATTCTAATCATTATTGGTTATTAATAATTTACCTATATTAAATCTCTCTTCTATAGTTTTACCACCTGGCATATTTACATTAACATAGATGTTATCATTTTCATATATCAATGCTATTTGTTCTATGTTTAAACCATCACTATCAAAAAGAATACGTTTCATCGCTTCTGCATCTTCATTTTTATTATTCACATAAGAACTTTCTTGCTCAATTGATCTTGTTTCTTTCTTGTCAATGGAAATCAAATCCGGAATTATTATTTCTTTTGTATGTTTTTTTGCGTTTAAAACAACTACTTTTATGTAAAGTTCCTTAACTTTTTTTATATCGAAATGTTTTAATTTTAGCATTTTTATATCATCTTCATCTGTTATTTCGCGTAACTCTATCATCGTTTTTATTTCAGGACGTTTCTTATTAATATTTATCCTATATGTAATAACAACTATTGTCATCAGAGTAACTGCTAAAAAAATATGATATATGATTTTCTTGTTAATCATACCATAATACCTCCATTTCGAGATAAAAAAACCCTCAATGTAACATTGAGGGTTTCTGCACATATTATTTAAACTTACGTTTACGAGCAGCTTCAGACTTTTTCTTACGCTTAACGCTTGGCTTTTCGTAATGTTCTCTCTTACGGATCTCCTGTTGGATACCTGCCTTCGCACAGTTTCTCTTGAATCTGCGGAGAGCGCTGTCTAAAGACTCATTCTCTTTTACGATAACATTCGACATAGACTCACACCTAACCTCCCTCCAGTTGTGTATTGTGCCTATACAACTGTTTGGGTATTTCTTGAATAGCACTAAAAAGATTATAACATAAATTCAGATTTCGTCAACCTCTTTTTTGCTATTTATCATAAAATTATGAAATTATTTCAAATTAAATCAAATAGTTAAATAGTATAGGCCACTTATCTATAATTTAAACGTGAACTGCCTCTTATACATTCGACACGAATATGTTTCCAGATATTTTGAGACAGTCCACATATAAATTCAAACTTTACGAATTATATTGCGACAATATTGTTACAAATAATTGATTTTACAACATATTGTTACTTAATTCGCTTTTATTAATTATTTAATCTGTGTACCGATTACATCAACTACTTTTGCAACTGCTTCATCAATGCCTGCTGGATTCTTACCACCAGCTTGAGCCATGTTTGGACGACCACCGCCGCCACCGCCTACAAGACTAGCGATTTCTTTAATTAAGTTACCAGCATGAGCTCCCTTAGCCATAGCTTCGTCAGTTGCCATTGCAATAAGATTTACTTTATCGCCCATTGCAGATAATAATACTACGACACCTTCACCAAGTTTTTCTTTTAATTGATCTCCAAGGTTACGAAGTCCGTTCATATCTACATCTGGAACTTTCGCTGCAAGAACTTTAACACCTTTTACATCAACCACTTGATTCATAACATCACCAAGAGAGTTATTCGCAAGTTTTGCTTTTAATTTTTCATTTTCAGCTTGTAATGCTTTTAATTCTTCTTGCATGCTTTCAATCTTCTTTAATAAGCTAGCAGGTTCTGTTTTCGCTGCTTTTGCTACATCATGAAGTTCTTCTTCAATGTTCTTATAGTAATCAAATACTGCATTTGAAGTAATCGCTTCAATTCTTCGAACACCTGCTGCAATACCAGCTTCGGATAAAATCTTAAACGCTGTAATAACACCAGTATTTACAACGTGAGTACCACCACAAAGTTCTTTTGAGAATTCTCCCATGGATACTACACGAACACTTTCGCCATACTTTTCACCAAATAGTGCCATCGCGCCGCTCTTTTTCGCATCCTCTGCGCTCATTACTTCTGTAACAACTGGTACACTCTTAGCAATTTCAGCGTTTACAAGTGCTTCTACTTTTTCGATTTCTTCTTTTGTCATTGCAGAGAAGTGTGTGAAGTCAAAACGTAAACGATCTGCAGATACAAAAGAACCAGCCTGTTCTACGTGAGAACCAAGTACTACTCTTAATGCTTTTTGTAAAAGGTGAGTCGCACTATGGTTTTTACCAGTCGCACTTCTCTTATCTTCATCGATTGTTAATGTAACTGTATCGCCAACGTTAAAAGCTCCTTCTACTACAGTTCCTACATGTCCAATCTTTCCGCCTTTTAATTTAATAGTATCTTCTACTGCAAACTTAGCAGTGCCATTTGTGATAACACCAGTATCTGCAGCTTGACCACCCATTGTTGCGTAAAATGGAGTTTCATCTACGATTATCGTTGCGTTATCTCCAGCGTTGATTTCATTTACAATGTCAGTATCTGTTGTCAACACACTAATCTTTGATGTATGCGATGCTCTATCATAACCAACAAAATTTGAAGTAATGGATGGATCAATTTCATCGTAAACAGTTGCATCTGCACCCATGTAGTTTGTTGTAGTACGAGCATTTCTAGCTGCTTCTCTTTGTGCTTGCATTGCTTTATTAAAGCCTGCTTCATCTACTACAAAGCCTTTTTCTTCTAAGATTTCCTTTGTTAAGTCAAGAGGGAAACCATAAGTATCATAAAGTTTAAATGCATCGTCTCCACTTAATGTGTTCGCACCAGTAGCAACTAAATTTTCTTGCATTTCATTTAAGATACTAAGACCTTGATCGATTGTTTTATTAAATTTTTCTTCTTCTATTGTTAATACTTTTAAGATATATTCTTTTTTCTCTTCTAATTCAGGATATCCATCTTTAGACTCTTCAATTACTGTATTGCAAAGTTCAGCTAAGAATTTATCGCCAATACCAAGTAATCTACCATGTCTAGCAGCTCTTCTTAAAAGTCTTCTAAGAACATATCCTCTTCCTTCGTTGGATGGAATGATACCATCAGAAGTCATAAATGTAACGGAACGAATATGATCTGTAATTAAACGAATGGATACATCTTTTTTACTATCTGTCTGATAAGTAACACCAGCCAACTCGCAAATTTTATCACGGATTGCTTTCATTGTATCAATATCGAATACAGAATCTACGTCTTGCACTACAACTGCAAGTCTTTCAAGTCCCATACCTGTATCAATATTCTTTTGCTTTAACTCTGTATAGTTGTGATTTCCATCACTTTCAAATTGAGTAAATACGTTGTTCCAAACTTCGATAAAACGATCGCATTCACAACCTACTTTACAGTCAGGCTGGCCGCAACCATATTTTAAACCTCTATCATAATAGATTTCAGAACATGGACCACAAGGACCTGCACCATGCTCCCAGAAGTTATCGCAATCACCGTTTTCATCACGGTAGAAACGAGTAATCTTCTCAGCAGGTACACCAACTTCCTGTGTCCAAATATCAAATGCTTCATCATCTTCATTAAAGATGGATGGATATAAACGATCTTCTTCTAAGCCTACAACCTTAGTTAAAAATTCCCATGACCAAGCGATTGCTTCGTGCTTAAAATAATCCCCAAAGGAGAAGTTTCCAAGCATTTCAAAGAAAGTAAGATGTCTTGCAGTCTTACCAACGTTATCAATATCACCAGTACGAATACACTTTTGACAAGTTGTAACACGTTTTCTTGGTGGAATTTCTTGTCCTGTAAAATATGGCTTTAATGGAGCCATACCAGAATTGATCAATAATAAACTTTTATCATTATGTGGAACTAAAGAAAAACTCTTCATCTTAAGATGATCCTTGCTTTCAAAAAATTCAAGGTACATTCTTCTTAATTCATTAACACCATATGCTTTCACTTGAGATTGCCTCCTACGTATCTTTTTATCCGCGAATATTTTGTAAATACTAATATAATTAACTCGTGAATCTAGTTTTTAATTATAAAGACTCCATGCCTTTTTGTCAATCATTGCACTTTGTAGTCACATAAGAAACTTGAATGACATACGTAAATTTAAATAGTTGTGTATTTGACTTAAATTTATATATGAATGGATTGTTATATGAATTCGATCATTGCTTCATAAAATATAGTACAAGCCCAAACTAATTCATATGTAAGCGTGTTATATATAGTTCCTAACATTAAATCATGGAGCCATTATAATGTTATTGACCAGCGATCGACATTTCAGAAATCACTACGCTAGGTGATCCATACATTGCGTTAGAACCATAAGGTAAAACAAATTCCAAATCCTCACCAATGATTTCAATTTTCTTTAACAATTCATAGAAATTTCCAGATACAGTAAAACCTTTTACTGCATTTGTTTTTTCTCCATCCTTAATTAAAAAGCCGCTTGCTGCAAGTGAAAAATCACCTGTTGTTGGATTTGCACCAGCATGCATTCCTTCTAAACTCGTAATGTAGATACCATCTACTACTTGCTTAAATAAATCCTCTTTTTTTCCTTGCATTGGGTTGATATAAAAATTATAAGGCATAATTTGAATATCTCCAGCGTAGCCCTGTTTATACGCATTTGCTGTAGTTTTTATATTTGCTTTCTTCGCTGTCTTTAAGTTATGAAGGAAAGTAATAAGTTTACCATCCTCAATTACATTCTTTTTAAAGGTTGGTACACCCTCTGCATCAAATGGTGCTTGATAGAACGAAGTTTTATAAAATGGATCATCAACGATTGTTACGATTGATGATGCAATGCTCTCATTTTCTTTCCCCTTCAATAAGGATAGTCCATGTTGTACTTGCTCCGCTGAGAATATAGAAGAAAATGTTCGAAGTAACTTCGCCATTGTTTTAGCAGAAAACACCGCTTTGTATTTTCCAGAGTCCACTTTACCTGCACCAATGACAGATACAGTTTCTAATACTGCCTCTTTTGCCAACTCTTTTAAGTCTACTTCTTCAATCGGCTTCATAGCATACGCATCTTCTGTATACATTTCTTCTCCATCGGATGCAATTGGTTGTGCATATACGATTACATTACTATTTTCATACTCCACATTCAGCCCTTTGGAGTTGCTAATATTAACCTTTGTTATTTCAGCTGCTGCTATCGTTTGAGTTCCATCGATGATTCTCTCATCTTGCGCATATAGATTTTTTTGAAGCTCTAATGCTGCTTGAATCATGGTATCTGCGGTTGGTAGTGGGAATGGTTTTACAGATACTTCTGGATATGCTTCTCCACCTTCATATATAAATACCTCGTCCTCTGATTCAATGGAACCTGCATTTTCCATTGCTCGCTTTACCAAGCTTTCTGCTTCTTCTTCAGAAAATAGCTCAGTTGAAGCATTACCTAATTTTCCATTAACGATACAACGAAAGCCTACGCCCCCTATTGTTGCACTAGAAAAAGCCTTTACTTCATCTTTATATGTTTCTACGTTAATGTTGCTGCTTTCATTAAAATACAATTCATATTCCAAAAGTGATGCCTTCGTTGCAAAGGCATTCACCTGTTGTTTAAATTCATCATAATTCATAGACTCACCTACCAAATAACACAAGTTATCTTGCGTTATGTTTCTTCCTTTCTTTCATTTTATTTCGTAAGATGTAGACTCACACATCTGTTTAAAAATTATATTATCTACCACCAACGGTGATGGATGAAACACGAACCAATGGTTGCCCTACATCCGTTGGAATACTTCCACTTGCAGCCCCACACATACCTTGACCACGATCTAAGTTTTGGCCAACCATATCGATATCCATTAAAATATCTGAGCCTTTTCCTATTAAGCTCGCTCCACGAACTGCTTCTTTGATTTCACCATTACGTACAATATAACCTTCTCGAACAGAAAAGTTAAAATCACCTGTAATTGGATTGACGGAACCGCCACCCATTGATTTTGCATAAAGACCATATTCAATTGACTTAATGATGTCCTCATTCTTATCTGGACCATTATCAATGTATGTATTTGTCATACGAGAAGTTGGTTCATACATATAACTTTGTCTTCTTGAACTGCCTGTAGATTCCATGCCCATTCTTCGACCATTTAATTTATCAACAAGGTAAGATTTTAAGATACCATTTTCAATTAATACATTCTTTTTCGCAGGTGTTCCTTCATCGTCAATATTAATGGAACCCCAAGCATTTGCTATCGTACCGTCATCAATTGCTGTTACCTTGGTATTTGCTATTTGTTTACCTAATTTATTCGCAAATTGTGATTGTCCTAAGGATACACAAGATGCTTCTAAGGAATGACCACAAGCTTCATGGAAGATTACACCACCAAAGCCATTTTCAATGGCAACTGTCATTTTACCAGCTGGGCAATAACTTGCATTAATCATTGTAATTGCCTGTCTTGCTGCTTCTAAACCAACTGATTTTGGATCGATAAGCTCGAATAATTCAAGTCCCATTCTACGTCCAGGGGATGCGGAACCTGTTTGATTTTCACCATTTTTACTTGCGATTGCACTAATTGCCATTCTCGTACGAATCTGGCGATCTTCAGTATATAATCCATCACTATTTGCAATCATGATATTATGATCCACTTCTAAAAGGCTACCAGTTACCTGTGATATATCTTGATGATAATTTTTAGCAGCAAAATATCCTTCTTTTAATATATCAATTTTTCTTTGATTGCTGACAGATGCTGGTACGATCTTTATTGGGTGAATATCACCAAAAACTCTCTCTGTTAAGTTAATTTGAACGTCTTGTTTTGCAAAGTTAAGAGCGTCCGCTACTTTTGATGCACATTCCATTAACCCTTCTTTTGTCATTAAGGTTGTAGATGCATAAATACTCTTTGTTCCTTTTAAAATACGAATACCAACACCTGAAATTACTCCGTCAGTAATTTCGCTTACTTTACTGTCAATCATTCCAATTGTTTTATTCAATGTTTTTTCTGCGAATACTTCAGCAAAATCAGCCCCAGTTGACATTGCTCTTGCTAAAACTGCAGATAAAATATCCTTTGATATCATACAATACACTCCTATCATTTTTATATTTTTCGTCATTCGATATTTTAGATTCAAAAACGATGAATCCTATCTCTTCATAAATGTGTTAACGTTTTATACATATATAAAACACTTTATATTTTGAATCTTTAATTGTCAAGTAAATAGAATAATTTACCGTATTTTCATAAACTATTTTCAACACCGTTATTGTACTTTTTGTAATGATACGTTAAAACTAATATTTCGATTTGTTTCTAACTTATCAAACTGAATGCCATAAGAAGCGGTATCTTCATGTATTTCAATTATCTTACCTCTACCAAAAACCTTATGCAGCACGATGTCTCCAATGTTCATTTTATCAGATTTTTCTGGAGTAATTTTGTTCTCATTTCTTATAATATAACCTATGGCATCGTCCACTAGCCTTTGCTCTAATTCCTTGGTATATTCGAGATATGCCTTGTCTGTATTAAAGATAAATCTAGAAGGATAACGATAAGAACCATCAAAGTTAATACCTTCCGCATCACTTAGGAACAGTGCATTTTCCGCTCTTGTGTAAGCAACATATGCTAGTCTTCGTTCCTCCTCTAACCGATCTAGTGAATTTACATGCTTGTTTGGAAATATTCCCTCATTTAACCCACATAAGAATACATATGGAAACTCTAAACCTTTCGCATTATGAATTGTCATCATCTTAACAGAATCTTTTTTGTCTTCTTTATCTGAGTTCGAATATAGAGAAATCATCTGTAAATAATCTTCTAAGTAGGTTTCTTCTCCTGTACTATTTTCATATTCAAAAATTGCCTGTTTCAGCTCAGCCAAATTATCAAGACGCTCATTTTCACCACTTGTGCGTAACATTGATTCATATCCGCTATCATTTAAAATACTTGATAGTAAATCCGTCAATTTCATGTCCTTATATAATTTTCGATATTTTTCAATCAATTCAACAAATTCATCTGCATTGCTTTTCACAATAAGTTCATGTCCTAGATTTTCCTTTAATGCCTTAAATAAGGAACAATCATTGTTCTCCGCATATTCCTTAAGCAGTTGAATTCGTTTATCTCCAATGTTTCTTCTTGGAACATTCACTACACGTAAAAACGATAAATCATCTTCAAAAATCAGCATCCTAAAATAGCTTAAAATATCTTTTATTTCTTTTCTCTTATAAAATTCGATACCGCTATATAAAACATAAGGAATTTTTTCTTTTATAAATTCCTCTTCTATGCTACGCGATACAAAATGAGAACGATATAAAATGGTAATATCATTTAAACTTTTTCCTGCTGCAACAATGTTATCAATTTGCTTTACAATAAAAGCGGCCTCTTCTTTTGTTGTACGAGCATGATGATAAATAACTGGTACTGATAAACTCTTCACTGCTTTTAATTCTTTGTCTAAGCGCTTCTTATTTTTCTTAATCAAAGAATTCGAAGCATTTAAAATATTCTCAGAAGAACGATAATTTCTATCCATAATAATTGTTGTAACATTCGGAAATTTCTTATCAAAATCTAGAATATATTCAATCTTTGCACCTCTCCAGGAATATATCGTTTGATCAGGATCTCCTACAACAAATAAATTTTTATGATAATCACTCAGTATAGTCACTAATGCATACTGAGAACTACTCACATCTTGAAACTCATCTACCATAATATATTCAAGTCGTTTTTGCCATTTTTCACGCTTGTCATCAAAGTTTTCTAAAACATAAAGCGCAAATAAAATCAAGTCATCATAATCAAGACCAAAGCACTTTCTCTGTTCATATAGATATCCAAAAAAGATTCTATCCTCGATTTTTACTGATTTTAAGTAATAATCTTTTAATACATGAATATCCGTTTCAAGGATATACGGTATATATTGACCTAAATATTTTCTAGCAGCAATCATATCCTTTGCCATAGAAAATGTATATCGTTTGGAATCAATTTTAGCTTCCTGATATACATTACGTAATATCGTATCAATATCCTCGGAATCTATGACAAGAAAATTTTCTGGATAGTGCATTGTATGAATATCTTCTCTTAATAGCTTTACGCAAAATCCATGAAAAGTACAAACAAGAGCAGTATCATAATCGCCAATCATATGACGGATTCTTTTTTTCATTTCATTCGCTGCCTTATTCGTGAATGTTACACAAAGTATATTTGCGGTGGATATCCCTACGTCTTGTACTAGATACACATAACGGTTGGTTAATGCCCTGGTCTTACCACTACCCGCCCCTGCGATAACTCTTACATATCCTTCCGTTGATGTTACCGCTAATTTCTGCTCGTCATTCAGTCCATTTAAAGAATCATAATTCATAATCTTTACTCCCAACTATAACTACTCTTACTTTTCTATTTCATCTTCTAAGTTTAGCTAACTTCTACTATATATATTATACTGTATTCCCATATGAAATTACAACTCATACCAAACAAATGTTTTGTTAATATTTTTTCTTATCTATGAAACCAATTACTATTGCAATCTTACTGCTGGTTGTCTTGTAATAAATCATGACCACCGGCTTAGCCGGTGGTTTGTACTGCCCCTATAAGGGGCTCTTGCCTGCTTGCGCCCGGAAGGCACCTGAAGGATTTGCCAACCGCACTTCTTTCTCAGGCGAGCCCTAAAGGGCTTTTTTTATGCCTTTTTACTCCTGCAAGCTCCTTGAGCCTTTCATGATAGCTTTATTCCCCAGCTTCCCTTTCAGGG
>OJJJ01000105.1_pt1 | contig 54895 bp, 45 predicted proteins | sample 1596311 | NCBI WGS metagenome assembly OJJJ01 (sample SAMEA4350140, study PRJEB24818) | metagenome | biome: human; feature: gut; material: faeces | place: Denmark | collected 2013-09
AGTGTTGTCGGAATTCTCCGCTATTGGCAAGCCACCGCCGCCGGTCATTGCGTGCGAGACCGCGAGCGCCGTGGGCGGGGTCCGCAGGACGCGCATAGGGCGTATTGAGCCAGGGCTCGACGCCGACCTGACGCTGTTCACCATTAAACGCCAGCCGACGGTGCTGACGGATGCTGAAAACGACAGCCTGCAGGCTGAACACATTCTGGTGCCGCTTGCCGCGATCCGCGCGGGCAAGGGCTACATGACCGAACAAGGGAGCACGGAACATGCCTTCGATTTATGAGAAGTACCACTTAAAGCAAGTTATCAATACCTCTGGCCGCATGACGGCGCTGGGCGTCTCCACGCCGCGCCCGGAAGTGGTGCAGGCGGCGATGGACGGGATGAACCACTATTTTGAGATGAAGGATCTGGTCAACAAAACCGGCGAATACATCGCGAAACTGCTGGATGTGGAAGGGGCGACGGTGGTTTCCTGTGCGTCGGCAGGCATTGCCCAGTCCGTGGCGGCGGTGCTGGTAAAAGACAGCGACTGGCTGCTGGAAAACCTGCATGTCACCCCGATTGAGAACAACGAAATCGTTCTGCCGAAAGGCCACAACGTCAACTTTGGCGCGCCGGTCGGCACGATGGTGGCGCTGGGCGGCGGTAAGCTGGTAGAAGCAGGCTACGCTAATGAGTGCTCTGCCGATCAGCTGGCGGCGGCGATCACCCCACGCACCGCGGCGATCCTCTACATCAAATCTCACCACTGCGTGCAGAAAAGCATGCTCAGCGTGGAGCAAGCGGCAGTGGTGGCGCGTAAACACGATCTGCCGCTGATCGTCGATGCTGCAGCAGAAGAAGATCTGCATGTTTATTACCGCTCCGGTGCTGACCTGGTGATCTACAGCGGCGCGAAGGCGATCGAAGGGCCAACCAGCGGGCTGGTGATCGGTAAAGCTCAATATGTTGAGTGGGTAAAACGCCAGACGGCGGGCATTGGCCGTGCCATGAAGGTGGGCAAAGAGGGCATCCTCGGCCTGACCTGCGCCATCGAACACTACCTCACGGCGACCAAAGAGAGCGGTGCCGAGATGGTCGCCAAAATGACGCCGTTTATCGACGCGCTGAATACCCTGAACGGCGTCACGGCGCGCGTGGTCTGGGACAGCGCCGGTCGTGACATCGCCCGCACCGAGATCAAGTTCGACGAAGCCACCACGGGTGTCGGCACTGGCGAACTGGTGAATGCGCTGAAGCAGGGTGAATACGCCATTTACTTCCGTGGCTACAAGGCCAACGAAGGGATTATCGAAGCGGATGTGCGCAGCGTGAACGCTGATCAGCTGAACATCGTGTACCGCCGCATTAGCGAAGTGTTAGGACAGGAGAAAAACGCATGAAACTGACCCCCAATTTTTACCGTGACCGCGTCTGCCTGAACGTACTGGCTGGCTCTAAGGCCAACGCCAGCGCCATTTATGAGGCGGCGGAAGGTCATGTGCTGGTGGGCGTGCTCTCCAAAAACTACCCGGACGTAGCGAGCGCGGTCGCGGATATGCGTGAGTACGCGGCACTGATTGATAATGCGCTCTCTGTGGGTCTGGGCGCGGGCGATCCAAACCAGTCGGCGATGGTGAGTGAAATTTCCCGCCAGGTGCAGCCGCAGCACGTCAACCAGGTCTTCACCGGCGTGGCCACCAGCCGCGCGCTGCTGGGGCAGAATGATTCCGTCGTCAACGGTCTGGTCTCTCCGACTGGCACCGTCGGGATGGTGAAAATCTCCACAGGCCCGCTGAGCAGCGCAGCTATGGACGGCATTGTGCCGGTTGAAACCGCGATTGCCCTGCTGAAAGATTTCGGCGGCAGCTCGATCAAATACTTCCCGATGGGTGGCCTGAAGTGCCGTGATGAGTACAAAGCAGTGGCGGAAGCCTGCGCCCGTCACGATTTCTGGCTGGAGCCGACCGGCGGTATCGATCTGGAAAACTTCGAAGAGATCCTGCAGATTGCGCTGGATGCAGGCGTGAGCAAAATCATTCCACATATTTACAGCTCGATCATCGACAAAGCCAGCGGCGACACACGCCCGGAAGATGTGCGCACGCTGCTTGAAATGACGAAGAAGCTGGTTAAATAGCAAAAACAACACCCCTCACCCTAACCCTCTCCCAAAGGGAGAGGGCCGGGGTGAGGGGAAACACACCGCACAAACCTGAAGGAGCCACCATGCACACCCGAAACCTGCTTGTCGCTTCACTCTCTTTACTGGCTACCGCCGCTGTCGCTCAAACCCAGTATGCCTGGGTCGGCACCTATAATCCGAACGGTGAAGGGCTGTACCGCTTCACCGTCGATCCACAAACCGGTGCGCTCGGTAATAAGACGCTGGTGAGCAAGTTGCCGAACGCCGCGCAACTGGCCGTCTCGCACGACGGCAAAACGCTTTATCTGGCAAGTGAAGTAGAGCAGGGCGTGGTGCAGGCGCTGCGGGTGGGCGAGAACGGCGAACTGAGTGAGCTGAATCAGGTTTCCTCCGGCGGTGCGGGGCCGGTTTATCTCTCTCTGACACCGAACGGCCAGCACCTGCTGGTGGCGAACTACGTCAGCGGATCGATTGCCGTTCTGCCGATCAAAACAGACGGTAGTCTGGGTGACGCGACGGACACACATCAGGATCAAGGTGAACCGGGTGCGGCGAAACCGGAAGCCGCTGTTGAGGGTAGCTTCGCCATCAGCGATCACAACGGCCCCCATGCGCACATGATCGCCGCCGATCCGAGCGGGAAGTCTGTTTTTTCTACCGATCTGGGGCTGGATCGTATCTATCAGTACCGCTTTGACGATCAAAGCGGAAAGCTGACGCCGAACGATCCGCCATTTATCAATGCTTCCTCAAAAGGGGCGGGGCCGCGCCATTTTGTCTTTACGCCGAAAGGTGATGCCCTGTGGCTGATTAACGAAGAGGCGTCTACGCTCACCCATTATGTGATGGACAGTCAGGGGCGGCTGAAAGAGGGGAAAACGATCTCAGCCCTGCCGGAAGGTTACAAAGGCACCAGTTTTGCCGCTGGATTGGTACTGAGTGTGGATGGAAAACAGCTGTACGTAGCTAACCGTTTGCATAACAGCATCGGGCACTTTACCGTAACAGCGGATGGCACGCTGACGCATCAGGATGATGTCTGGACGCGTGGCGACTACCCGCGCACCCTGACGCTCGATAAACAGGGGCGCTGGCTGTACGTCATGAATCAGCGTAGCGACAACATTACCCGTTTCCGCGTTGGGCGGGACGGCAAACTGAGTTTTGAACCGGACTATACGCCGGTCGGCAGTCCATCCCAGATGGTTATTTCACCCTAAGCAGTAAGAGGACAACCCCGTGCGATTTCCGAACCAACGTTTAGCGCAACTTTTCGATCTGTTGCAAAACGAGACGCTGCCGCAGGACGAACTGGCGCAGCGGCTGTCGGTTTCCACGCGAACCGTCCGTGCTGATATCACCGCCCTGAACGCGCTGCTGGCGAGCCACGGCGCGCAGTTTATTCTGAGCCGCGGCAATGGCTACCAGCTTAGAATTGACGATGCAGCGCGTTATCAGCAACTTCAGGAGTCTCACCCGCGCACCTTGCGTATCCCCCGGACGGGGCCTGAGCGCGTGCACTATCTGGTGGTGCGTTTTCTTACCTCGGCATTTTCCCTTAAGCTCGAAGATCTGGCGGATGAGTGGTTTGTCAGCCGTGCCACGCTGCAAAGCGACATGGTGGAAGTGCGCGAGTGGTTTCACCGTTACAACCTGACGCTGGAAACCCGCCCGCGCCACGGCATGAAGCTGTTTGGCAGCGAGATGGCGACCCGCGCCTGCCTGACTGACCTGCTCTGGGAGCTGGCGCAGCAGGACAGCCTGAACCCGCTGGTGACCGACGTGGCGCTGAATGCGGGTGTAGCTGAACAGATGGTGCCTGTACTGCACGACGCGCTTACGCGCCATCACATCCGCCTCACCGACGAAGGTGAACTGTTCCTGCGTCTGTATTGTGCGGTGTCGGTCCGCCGCATCAGCGAAGGCTACCCGCTGCCGGAATTCCATGCGGAGGATGTGGAAGAGAACGTCCGCGAGGCGGCGAAAGATATCGCGGTGACGATTCAACAACTGGCGGGCAAAGCGCTTTCTCCGTCGGAAGAGAGCTGGCTGTGCGTCCACATTGCCGCCCGTCAGATTCAGGAGATTGCGCCAAGCGCGATTAACGCCGACGACGATGAAGCGCTGGTGAACTATATTCTGCGCTACATCAACACCCACTATAATTACAACCTGCTCAGCGACGAACAACTGCATGCGGATCTGCTCACGCACATCAAAACCATGATCACCCGCGTGCGCTATCAAATCATGATCCCGAATCCGCTGCTGGATAACATCAAGCAGCACTACCCGATGGCCTGGGACATGACGCTCGCGGCGGTCTCTAGTTGGGGCAAATACACGCCGTACGTGATCAGCGAAAACGAGATTGGCTTCCTGGTGCTGCATATCGGCGTCGGGCTGGAGCGTCACTACAACATTGGTTACCAGCGTCAGCCGCGCGTGCTGCTGGTGTGCGACGCCGGTAACGCGATGGTGCGCATGATCGAGGCGGTACTGCAGCGCAAATACCCGCAGATAGAGATCACCCGTACACTCACCTTACGCGAGTATGAACTGGCCGAATCCATCGGCGAAGACTTCGTGATTTCAACTGCCCGCGTGAGCGAAAAATCTAAACCGGCGGTGATGATCGCCCCGTTCCCGACCGATTATCAGTTAGAACAGATCGGCAAGCTGGTGCTGGTGGACAGAACACGTCCGTGGATGCTGGATAAATATTTCGACGCCGCCCATTTCCGTATTATCGATAAGCCGATTGACCAGCAAACCCTGTTCCGCGAACTGTGCGAACAGCTTGAAAGCGAAGGCTTTGTTGGCGCGGAGTTCCTGGAGTCCGTCGTCGAGCGTGAGGCCATCGTCAGCACCATGCTGGGTGACGGCATTGCACTGCCGCACTCCCTCGGGCTGCTGGCGCAGAAAACGGTGGTCTATACCGTGCTGGCCCCGCAGGGCATTAAATGGGGAGACGAAACCGCGCATGTGATCTTCCTGCTCGCCATCAGCAAAAGCGAGTACGAAGAGGCGATGGCGATTTACGATATTTTCGTCACCTTCCTGCGCGAACGTGCCATGACGCGGCTGTGTAGTTGCGGGGATTTTGCCGAGTTTAAGGCGGTGGCAATGGAGAGTTTGAGCCGGTTTTGAGGGAAGGGCGGATGAAAAATATCCGCTCTTAGTTAACGCAAATGATGCACAACCTGGTTACTGCTGCCGCGCCAGATAAGCATAGGGTCTTTTAAATCCTGCACAAACTTGCCGTCGACCAGCACGTTAATCAGATCCACCACTTCCATTTGATGCGCATTCAGTTCATCCAGTTTGTAGCCCGTCCAGACCCAGATGTCTTTGCCCTCACATTCGCGGCGAATGCGTTTTACCAGCTTCAGGATCTCCGGCACGTTTTGCGGATGGAGCGGGTCACCGCCGGAGAGCGAGATCCCCTGGCGTTTGATACGCGTGTCGTTCAGATCGTTAATGATCCGGTCTTCCATCTCAGCGGTAAACGGCATGCCTGAATTTAAGCGCCAGGTGCTTTTGTTGTAGCAGCCGGGGCACTCGTGAACGCAGCCTGATACAAACAGGGTACAGCGGGTGCCGGGTCCGTTGACGATGTCGACGGGGTAGTACTGGTGATAATTCATAGCGTTAACCTGATGCCCTCACCCCGGCCCTCTCCCACAGGGAGAGGGAGAAAACTGGGGCCGGCATAACAATGTGCTCGATCGGTTCCCTCTCCCTTGAGGGAGAGGGGTAGGGTGAGGGGGAGAACCCGGCAAAGCACTTACCCGATCTGCCCATTCCCCAGATGTTTCACCCTGCGCTTCACCTCTTCCTGCTTACCGGCGTTGAACGGACGCGCATCCGGGCTACCGAGATAGCCGCACACGCGGCGAGTCACGGAAACGCGAGCCGCGTCGTGGTTGCCGCATTTCGGGCAGGTGAAGCCTTTGCTCGTACACTCAAACTCCCCAGTAAAGCCGCACTCATAGCACTCATCAATAGGCGTGTTGGTGCCGTAATACGGCACGTGCTGATAGCTGTAATCCCACACGTCTTCCAGCGCTTTCAGGTTGTGCTGGATGTTCGGATACTCGCCGTAGCAGATAAAGCCGCCGCTGGCGATAGGCGGATAGGCCGCTTCGAAGTCGATTTTGTCGTATGGATTCACCTTTTTCTCGACGTCAAGGTGGAAGCTGTTGGTGTAGTAACCTTTGTCGGTGACACCTTCAACGATACCAAATTCCGCAGCGTCCAGACGGCAGAAGCGGTCGCACAGGTTCTCGCTCGGCGTGCTGTACAGGCTGAAACCGTAGCCGGTTTCGTCTTTCCACTGGTCTACCGCATCGCGCAGACGCTGCACGATAGCAATACCTTTCTCACGCAGAACATCGCTGTCGTAGACATGCTTGTCACCAAACAGCGCGTTGATGGTTTCGTGGATGCCGATATAGCCCAGAGAAATAGACGCGCGACCGTTTTTAAAGATTTCCGATACGTCATCGTCCGCTTGCAGACGCACGCCGCAGGCTCCTTCCATATAGAGGATGGGTGCTACGCGGGCTTTGACCCCTTCCAGACGCGCGATGCGGGTCATCAGCGCCTTACGCGCCAGCTGCAGGCGTTCATCAAGCAGTGTCCAGAAGGCGTCTTCATTACCTTTGGCTTCCAGCGCGATGCGCGGCAGGTTGAGGCTGATCACGCCCAGGTTGTTGCGCCCGTCGTGGATCTGCTCACCGTTTTCATCCTCGTAAACGCCGAGGAAGCTGCGGCAGCCCATCGGTGTTTTAAACGAGCCGGTGACTTTCACGACCTGGTCGTAGTTGAGGATGTCCGGATACATGCGCTTGCTCGCGCACTCCAGCGCCAGCTGTTTGATGTCGTAGTTCGGATCGCCAGACTTATGGTTGAGGCCATCGCGGATAGCGAATACCAGTTTCGGGAATACCGCCGTTTTGCGGTTTTTGCCCAGGCCAGAAATACGGTTGCGCAGAATGGACTGCTGAATGAGGCGTGACTCCCAACTGGTGCCCAGCCCAAAGCCGAAGGTGACAAACGGCGTCTGACCGTTAGCGGTATGCAGTGTGTTGACCTCATACTCCAGCGACTGGAAGGCGTCATAGCACTCTTTCTCGGTGCGGGAATGTGCATAGCCGTCGGCGTCCGGGATCTGCCACTCTTCCGCTGTTTTACGGTGCTTGTTAAAACTCGCGGTGACGAACGGCGCGAGCACTTCATCAATGCGGTTAATGGTGGTGCCGCCGTAAATATGGCTGGCGACCTGAGCAATAATCTGTGCCGTTACCGCCGTGGCCGTAGAGATGGATTTTGGTGGTTCAATCTCGGCGTTACCCATTTTAAAGCCGTGGGTCAGCATACCTTTCAGGTCGATCAGCATGCAGTTGAACATCGGGAAGAACGGCGAGTAGTCGAGATCGTGGTAGTGGATTTCCCCACGCTCGTGCGCGGAAACCACATCGCGTGGCAGCAGATGCTGGCGCGCGTAGTGTTTAGCGACAATACCGGCCAGCAGGTCGCGCTGGGTCGGGATCACTTTGCTGTCTTTATTGGCGTTTTCATTGAGCAGCGAGGAGTTGGTCTGCTCCACCAGACCGCGAATTTCCTGGTTCAGGCGACCACGTTTTTCACGCTGAACGTCACGGTCGTGGCGATACTCAATGTAGGCGCGTGCCAGTTGCTTGTAGGGACCAGACATCAGTTGGTTCTCTACTGCGGTCTGGATATCGTTGATATCCACCTGGCTGCGTTCATTCATCTGGCTGCTAACGACTTCTGCGACGGTGGCGCAGTAATCTGCGTCATCGACTCCCGCTGCTTTAGCTGCACGCAGAATGGCTTCTTTGATGCGCTCTGATTTAAACGGCACTTTACAGCCATCACGTTTCATCACATGCGGTGTCATGATCACTCCATTTTAAAAACAGGTTATCCACAGAGGTGGAGAAGACTGCGGCGGTCGGATTACCAACCAGGCCAGAGACTTCCCTCGTTCCCAACACGTGTTATCCACAATTCCGGAGAGCTGAGTCGCCGTGTTGTTGTTGGAATAGTAGACGATAAATACAAGATGTTGGGTCGGCATGCATTTTAAATGCTACATATAGTGATTTACATCAAACATGTTTGCGATTTTCTTGATTCAGAACAAAGTAAAAAGAGGAGAGTACAAATGGCGGGCATCACAGCGTTTGTAAAAAATAGACATCAAATTTTCGCTTAAAAATTCAACAAAAACAGGCGCTCAGCGTATACGCCGCTGAGCGCCCATGATATTAGCTGCCTGCAGCCCAACTCAGCCCTGCGTTGACAAAAGCGATGGCGGTGATAATGCCGAGCAGTAAAGGAATCAACATCGTTCGCGCCGGCTTAACGTCCGCATCCGGGTGGGCTTTTGCGGGCTGCAGAACGGCCAGTGCTTCTTCGCCTGTTCGCGCCGCGACCAGATTTGCGCGAACGCTCTCTTCCATAAGCGTACACGTGAGCGTTGTTAACAATTGCATGTGGGTGGTTCCCGCTTCGGCTTCAGGAATCGCCAGCAGGAAGACGATCCTGACCGGTTCATCCCCTTCAAGGCCAGGCCACATCACCGGCTCATCAAAGAGCGCCATGCAAAATGCAGCCTGCCGCACGGCGGAGGATTTACCGTGTGGTACAGCAAGTTCTTCGCCAAGCGCCGTCGGTCCTTCATTTTCTCGGTGTAAAACGCTCTGGACAAAAGCTGCTTTATCATCAATGACCTTCTGCCTGAACAATGCTTCAGACATCAGCCGGATGAGTGATTCCGGCGAACGGGCAGGTGGATTGATAAAAATAAGTTCGGGGTGCGTCAAAGCAAGCAAGTTCATGTCAGGCCTCAATAAGGAAATCGCAGGTACTGCAGGGTTGGATTAGCTTCACGGGCGGTACTTTTTCTTCCAGATAATTCACCTGAGCCCGTTCCGCCAGGCCCGGTGGTACGGGCACGGGATGTGTCCCGGCGTTAAAAACACGCACAAGCGTGCCGCTCAATACACGGGCGTGTGGCAGAGCGGAAAGCACCAGAGGCGCGGGTATTTCCAGCAATGAAAAAACAGCCGGGAGGGGGCGAGCATTAACGTCCAGGGCAAAACGCTCAAGACGATTATCGAGTGAATGTAATGTTTGCCGTTGATAGGTAAAGGGTTGCCCGAGCGCCAGGTTTTCCAGGTTACGTAACGTGGAATGCTCCGCGTTGTCCGCCAGCGCCAGCGTAAAGGAAAAGTGCAGCGGCTTAAGCAACTGAGCATCCGGTGTTTCAACCACCGTATTGTTAATACCCGAAGCACGTCCTGGCCGCCATTCAAGATCGCTACGACCGAGAACGCCCGTAGATTTAAACAGTGTCAGCGCGATTGTGGCAGGCTGACGATCGAGGATCTGAAACTCTTTCATCCCCCGGCTGTTGATCGCTAACGCTTTGCCAGGCTCAGCAATGCCGATAATGCCCTCGCTGGTTTCAATATCAACAGGTAACTCCCGGTAGCGCGCCTGCCAGCGATTGGCATCATGCCCGATTGTGCGCTGTATCACCGAGAAGGGCTGGGAAGCAACAGAGTGTTGCGTGCTGATATCACTGTTGATCAGCAAGCGTAACCGGTGATCGCAACTGTTGTTTTCCAGCGAAATGTCGACATACAGGTTTTACGTAATTCACACTCCATGTGAATGTGCAGCGGTCTGGTACTGTTTTGCCCGCGTGAGGATAAATCCGGCGGCAGGTGCAAAACTACCTCAAGGTACATTCTCTCAAGGAGTGGATTTTTGATGCAGTTGATGAGCGTGAAATCACTACTCAGGATCGGTTTATCCCCCGCAAGTGGCGAGAAATCGTAACTGTCCCCGGCATCGGCGCAATCTTCAAAGCTAAAGATCCCGGCGATGCGCCTGTCGCGGCATTTATCTACAAGCGTTAGCACTCCCGCATCACACTCAAGCCGATAAGCTGTGTTTTCAATCGTCCGGCCGGGTTCGGCCTGGGGCAATGTATAAGGAAGCGCATTCTCTTCTACGCTGACTGACAGATAACCCACGGGCGGCAGAGCTGGTGTCTCCAGGGCGATGTGCCAGCGATAATACGGGGGAAGGTCTGTTTCGTTTTCGCCTTCAGAGGTGAGTGAGATAACACTGCCTCCGGGAAGCGTCTCGCGTGCCAGAACCTCAAACGCGACCGGTTTTCCCTGGTGCGAGAGGGCAATATGCTCAGACCGGCTATAGAGCGTGGTTTTTACGATCCGTTGCGTTGTTGTGCCCAGAGGGTTAACGATCAGCAGATCATTTTCCTGGCAGCAGGAAGCCGCCAGCGCTTTTATCACCAGATTCCACAGGCTGTGACAGCGCTGCTCAGTCTGCTCCAGGCGATGAAGGATGTCGCGGTTCGTGGCATCGCTGTTACAACCGCCGATAGAGTCGTGCGCATGGCAACGCAGCAACATTTTCCAGATGCTGTCGACCAGCGCAAGATTCACCGCGAGGCCCTGATGGCGAGCCAGCGCAATGGTTGGCTCCAGCTGGCGGAGAATGAACTGTTCAATCTCATAATTTTTCTTTTTGATATCGTAGCGAACCGATCCGATGGTTTTGTGGATGCGGGTATAGCGCGGTGATTTCAGTTCTCCTTCCCAGACTTCAAAGTCCTGGCTCTGGGCACGTAAAAGTTCGACATAGTGCTCTAAGGAGTCAATCTGATAGTCATCGTGAGTGGGTGAACGCTCACTTGCGAGTTTCAGTATATGAGGCAGTGTCGGATCGATGTTGACCTGATCGCCACCGCAGGGCAGCAGCAGGTCGGTGATACCCGCACGTTCGCGTAGCAGATTAACGGCAGGATAGATTTTTTCTTCTAAGCAGCTCGCCTCTGCGCGGATGTTTTTCGCTGCGCCATATCCCATCGCCATTGCGCAGGCGATGATGGTTGCGCCCGATGGCGCGCGCCAGAGGAACTGACTGTTTTTGGCCTGTTCATCGTGATTCACGCCGCGCCAGAAAACAATATTGTCGATATTGCAGCCGCGCAGCAGGGCTGGCATCTGTGCATTGTGACCAAACGTATCCGGCAGATAGCCCACCTGCATAGCGTGCCCCAGCGCCTCTGCTGCCGATATGCCGTATTTCAGGTTGCGAATCATTGATTCGGCGTGAACGTTGTAGGTATCCGTCTGGCTATACCACGGCCCCACAAACAGGCGCTTATCCCGCACCAGCTTTTGCAGGCGAGGGGTATAGTCAGGGTTGATCGCCAGAAAATCGTCAACCACGGCCATCTGACCATCAAGGTGATAGCAGATATACGCGGGGTCGCGCTCCAGCGTAGCAACCACCTCAGCGAAGTTATATGCCGCCAGGACGGTGCTGTCCTGATGGGTGAAATACCACTCCTGATCCCAGTGCGTATGTGCAATAACGTGAATTTGGCTCATGATAGTGTCCTTAGTCAGTGCTCTTCGGGCTGAGATAAAGCACGCCCAGCGCACAGATCAGCGACCCTGCTAAGACACTGACCAGATAGCCAACGATGTTGGTCGCCAGCGGCCATCCCCATATTGCTGGCAGTGGTAAGGTTTGCTTTACCCCTAACGCAATCGCCAGTAACGCACCGGAGACGGCTCCTGCCATAAACACGGGGATCAAACGCGGGTTTTTCAGAATGAAAGGAATGGCACCCTCTGAGATACCAATGACGCCCAGCAATAATGAGGTACTGCCGACCGTTTTCTCTTCGCTGCTGAAAACGGCGGGAAGGCCAAACCGCCCGTTAAGAAAGGCGGCGAAACCAACGCCGATGGAAGGGATGACAATCGCCAGTTCACGCGCGGTTAAGTCGAACGTTTCGCTTACACCGTTCAGGCCGAGTGCCACTGAACCGGCGGCTTTATTGATTGGCCCACCCAGGTCAAACGCCGTACCTGCGGCGATCATGGCCGAATAGAAGCCTCGTCCGGTGTCCCCCGCAGAGGTGAAAAAAGTCACCATGAGCTGATTAAGCGAACCAAAGACAGGATTAATCAGATATTCCATCACCATCACCAGCGTAATACCGGTGATGAGCGGCACGATAAGCATGGTCTTAATGGTGGTGAGTTGCTGTCTGACGTGAATGTTATCGTTGAGCCAGCGCACGAGGTAGCCCACAAAGAACCCGATACCAATGGCACCAAAAAAGCCTGAAGGCATAAAGTTTTCGATGTCAAAGAAACGTTTATAGACCTCGTCCGACATGATGCCGCCAACAAGCCCCGGAATGAGCGCGGGTTTTCCGGCAATGGAAAATGCCAGGTACATGGCAAATACCGGATACATAAACTTAATCGTCATAAAGCCGAGCTTATCCAGCACGCTAAACGGCGAATTCTCAATCCCGATAAACTGGCCTGTGATTTTTGCGGTCGCCATCATCAGGCCGCCCATTACCACAACCGGTAACATATAGCTAATGGCGGCCATGATGTGACCGATAAAAATCTGGTATGCCGAGCGGTGGTTTTCCGCGTCGTTCTCAATGTGGGCGACCGTTTTGTCCAGCGACAGTGCCTGGTCCAGATAGCGATCGGTATGTTTAATCAGTTCCTGAGTACGGACCTTGAGATGAGGCACATTATCGAAACGTTCTGCATCTTGTATGGGGACATCGATCGCCAGTACGACGGCAGTGGCGCTGGCAATATCCTGCGCGGTGAGGCGGTTTTTTACACCATCGCTTCCCTGCGTTTCGACCTTAACCTCAATATTGTGCTGTTTCGCCCATTCAGTAATTTTATTTGCCGCCATAAACGTATGGGCAATGCCTGTCGGGCAGGCGGTTATCGCGACAATTTTTTGTTTCGTCATTATAATGGCTTCCTGCTGTGAAAGTATCGGCAGTATAAGGAGAATCAAATACAAAGATTAATGTTTGATAATACTTATTACGTATCGTGATACTTATTCAGGAAATATGTGAAGCGCCTTCCAGCGCGTATTAATGAAAGCTGCTAATATCAAAGCGGTTTTTAAAAGGATACACAGCATGAATTCTTTCCAGGGAAGCGAACGTTTGATATTTGAATACATTCAATATCACGCTCATAATATTTCTGATATATCGGCAAAAGAGATCGCTCGTGATACCTATACCACGACAACGTCTGTTAACCGTGTCTGTAAGAAAATGGGGTATAAGAGCTACACGGAGCTGCGGTACCGGTTTCTGCGCGACCAGCATGCGGCGGCACCGTCACACACGCTGTTGCGTGTGGAAAGTGAAGAGATTGAGGCGGACGTTTCCGGGCAACTTATTCATTCCAGCCATATCTATCTTTATGCGCGCGGGGCATCACTCACCAGTCTTAACTATTTATCACGCTTTCTGTCGCTCGCGAGCCTGCCGCATCTGATTCTGAACGATATGCACCAGCTAACCCGTGTATCAAAAGGTACGTTGGTCCTTATCAGTAAATCGGGTGAGACGCAGTCTTTAATCGAAATGGCGCGCAACGCACTGAGAAAGGGGCTGAAAGTTGTCGCGATAACCCGCCGTGGCTCAACGCTGGCGGCGATCTCAACGCTGTGCTGGCCTTTAGACATTGATATCAATGCCATCTCGCTTTATCAGCGGGAAGGCCAACTGGAACTGCTGAGCGCCGTTGACCGTATCGGCTGCAGGTTGTTGCAGCACGATACGGTGTAGGGGCGTTTAAAGTTGTTTCACAATGCCCAGGCGGACGGCGTAATCATTTTCATGGTTGCCGTCATCGTTGATATAGGTTTTATCCAGTGAAACCAGCTCAACGTAAGGCGTCCAGCCGTCGTCGAGTTTATAGTTGAAGGCGAGCGTGTGTTCCCAGTAGGTATCATCACCGGTTCCCTGATCGACATTATCCTGCCAGCGGAAGCGCGGGTTATAGGACATACCGAATTTCCCGATGTTATAAGCAAACCAGATATCGAACTGGTGAGACTCACGTCGGGTGTAGCCGCTACCGTCTAACGCCTTGTCGCTGTGCGCGTCATTAACGGTGTTATAGCGATAACGTGCCGACAGATTCAGGCCGTTATCAAAGGATTTCCAGCCCTGAATAAAGGGACGATAGTGTGTATTGCTGGCGGTAAACACGGTCACCATGCCGGGGGCGACAGCGTAGCCGTTGCCGAGGTCAAAACGCCAGCGGGTTTCGATCTCTTGTGCGGCCTCTGTTAAGCCTTTATCGTCGGAATTATAGCGGTCTGTATCACCAAAAAAGGTATCGTTGTGGTTTTGCGCGGCTTCGACGGAGAAATAAAAACCGTTATCAGCCTGATGCATGACTTTAATGCGAGAATCATTGACGTCGGAGCGTGTGTTATGTCCAAAGCGAAGATCGACCGAGGTATTTCCACACCAACCCTGACTGCTTAACAATAATGCGCTAATACACGTTGCTTTAATAATAATGTTTTTCATAATGTCCTGCCGAGGTTATTTTATTGGCAGGGCTATTTTTATTTTGGCTGATATAAAATGTAAAAGTTATCGTCGTACATTTAGCGTATCGTTAAACCTGATAATAAAAGAGAAACGGCCTTTGAGCCGTCTCTCCTGAACATTAACCTTGCAGCCACCACACGGCTTCAAACGGTCGTAGGGTCATTGCCAGCGGATGATTTGTCGTTTCGGTGTAGTTGCTCATGACCACCTGCCACTCGCCGTTGAGCGCATCTGGCCGCCATTGCTGGCATTCAGCGCTGAGGTTCGCGATCACAATCAGGGTTTGCCCCTGCCACTGGCGACGATAGCACCACAGGGAAGGGTGCTCAGGCAGCAGATCCTGATAATCTCCCCATGTCAGCACCGGCAGGGTTTTGCGCAGGCGGATCAGCGACTGATAAGTGTAAAACACCGAATCCGGGTCATCGAGCGCTGCACGAGCATTCACGGTTTCGTAGTTATCACACACGCCAATCCACGGTTCGCCTTCGGTAAAGCCCGCATTGTGCGAGGCGTCCCACTGCATCGGCGTGCGGCCGTTATCGCGGGATTTACTCGCCAGGATCGCCAGTAATTCGTTCGGATCGCGGCCTTTTGCCCGCAGTTCGGCGAACATGTTCAGGCTTTCCACGTCGCGGTAATCGGTAATACGCGAAAAGTGCGGGTTGGTCATGCCAATCTCTTCGCCCTGGTAAATGTACGGCGTGCCCTGCATCCCGTGCAGCACCATGCCGAGCATCTTCGCGGCGGGAACGCGGTATTTTCCTTCGTCGCCAAAGCGTGAGGCGATACGCGGCTGATCGTGGTTACACCAGAACAGCGCGTTCCAGGCTTTGTTGTGCATCCCCTGCTGCCAGTGGCTGAAGAGGGTTTTCAGCGCTACGTAGTCCGGCTTTGCCTTCGTCCATTTTTCGCCGCCGGGATAATCCACTTTCAGGTGGTGGAAGTTGAAGGTCATGGACAGCTCTCGCCCGTCGAGAGACGCGTACTGCTGGCAGTTCTCCAGCGAGGTCGAGGACATTTCGCCCACGGTCATCAGGTTGCGCGGGGTAAAGACGTCGCGGCTCATCTCCTGCAGATATTCGTGGATGCGCGGTCCGTCGGTGTAGAAACGACGACCGTCACCAGCGTCATCATTCGGGAAGGCCTGATCTTTCGAAATCAGGTTAATTACATCGAGACGTAAACCGTCCACACCGCGATCAGCCCAGAACTCGCACACTTTTTTCAGCTCGGCGCGCACGTCCGGGTTTTCCCAGTTGAGATCGGCCTGCTCCGGTGCGAAGAGATGCAGGTAATACTGCTCGCTTCCGGCGTGCCAGCGCCAGGCGTTACCGCCAAATTTGGAGCGCCAGTTATTGGGGAACTGGTCCGGTGTGCCGTCGCGCCAGATATAAAACTGTCGATACGGGCTCGCTTTATTCAGCGATTCACGGAACCACGCATGCTGCGTTGACGTGTGGTTAAACACCATATCGAGGACGATGCGGATGCCCCGTGAATGCGCCTGTGCGACCAGCTCGTCAAAATCATCCAGCGTGCCAAAGGACGGGTCGATGGCGGTGTAGTTCGCCACGTCGTAGCCGTTATCCACCTGTGGGGAGATATAAAATGGCGTCAGCCAGATGGCATCAATGCCGAGGGTTTTCAGGTAGTCCAGGCGTTGCGTGACGCCGCGTAAATCGCCGGTGCCGCACCCGGTGGTGTCCTGGAAACTCTTCGGGTAGATCTGATAGATGACGCCGTTTTGCCACCAGTGAGGAAGGGTATTCATAATGCGTTCCTGCAAATGCGAAGGGGCGCAACTGCGCCCCGAAAGATAAGGTTAAACAATCTGCAGCGAGCCCTGACGGAACTTACGCTGGTAAACCACAGTGGTGAGTGCCATTGGGACGATAATTGCTACCGCCATTGCCAGTGCGAACACCTGCCAGAACGTGGGCTGGATGGAGAGGATGCCCGGCAGGCCGCCGACGCCAATCCCGTTCGCCATTACACCGTTCAGGCCGCACAGCAAGCCCGCCAGACCAGAGCCGATCATCGCGCAGAGCATCGGGAAGCGGTATTTCAGGTTGATACCGTACATTGCCGGTTCGGTGACGCCGAGGTACGCAGAGATGGCCGCCGGAACCGAGATTTCGCGTTCGTTGTGTTTACGGCTGACGATGATGATGCCTGTTACCGCAGAGGCCTGCGCAATATTAGAGAGCGCAATGATAGGCCAGACCGGCGTGCCGCCCAGGCTCTGAATCATCTGCATGTCAATCGCCAGCGTGGTCTGGTGGACACCGGTGATCACCAGCGGCGCATACAGGAAGCCAAACAGCGCGGCACCAATCGGCGCGAAGCTGCCGGTCATCAGGTGGCGAACCGCGAAGGCCACGCCATCACCGATCATGCGACCAAACGGACCGATAAAGGCATGCGCCAGGAAGACGGCCAGGATCAGGGAGCAGACGGGTACGACCACCAGATAAAGGTAATCCGGCACCATGCGTTTTAAGCGGGTTTCAATAAAGCCCAGCGCCAGACCTGCCAGCAGTGCCGGGATGACCTGCGCCTGATAGCCCACTTTCGCGATGGTAAACAGACCGAAATTCCACACTTCCGGAACCTGCTGCCCAAGTAAGTAAGCGTTCATTAACTGTGGAGAGACCAGCGTGACACCGAGTACGATACCCAGAATCGGCGTACCGCCCATCTTACGCACCGCGGACCAGCAAATCCCCACCGGCAGGTAGAAGAAGATCGCTTCGCCAATCAGCCACAGGAAGTCGTAGATGCTTTGCAGCGCCGGATACATCTGCGCCAGGGTTTTACCGTCGCTCATCGGGACATCGCCGATGACGTTACGGAAGCCTAAAATCAAGCCCCCGCTGATCAGCGCTGGCAGCAGCGGGAAGAAGATCTCCGCAAAATGGGAGATTAACTGCTCGTGCCATTTCATATTCTGGCGTGCCGCTTTCTTTGCCTGCTCTTTATCGGCAGAAGAGTGCCCCGTGGTGGCCAGCAGCGCCTGATAGTAATCGCCCACTTCGGTCCCGATGACGACCTGGAACTGTCCGGCGTTGGTGAAGCAGCCTTTGACCATCGACAGCTCTTCAATGGCTTTCGGGTTGGCCTTTGCCGGATCGTTCAGCACGAAGCGCAGGCGGGTTATGCAATGGCTGACGGTGGCGATGTTTTCGCGGCCGCCAACCAGGACGATCAACTGGTCGATATCTGCTTGTTTGACTTTACTCATCATGAAACCTCATGACAGATGGAGAAGGGGGAAATGACCTGAGCGCAAGCCTACTCCTTCAGCGTAACGGCGAAAATGGGAACGTTCCCTAAACCGGGCGAAGATCACAATAAACCATTCAAGTGGGTTATGAGAGATAGGCGGGAATAACGATCTGACGCGGCTCTGCGCGCCCGTTGATTTGCTCGATGAGCTGCGCAGCAGCCTGTCTGCCGGACTCGGCGTATCCGGGATCGACGGTGATAATTTCCGGATGTAAAAACTTCATTAGCGGCGTGCTCCCCACGCTTGCCACCTGCAGTCCGTCGATGCGTTGCTCCTGAAGATATTTGCTCGCCCCCAGCGCCAGGGTATCCGTGGCGCACACCAGCGCGGTGGTCTGTGGTGTGAGCACACTCGCGACCTGCTCGTAGCCTTGCTTCATGCCCAGCCCTGGCAGGGAGGCGACAGCGGGCAGATTATGCTTTTTGCAAAACGTCAGATACGCTTCATGACGACGCTTACCGGTGGTGACGTCCACATGCGGGACGCCCAGATAGCTAATGTGGCGATGGCCGTCATCGTACAGGCGCTGCATCAGGGTGATGATCGCCCCCTCGTCGTCGTAGCAGACAGACGCAAAACCCTGGGCATCGCGCGCCAGCAGCACCAGCGACGGCTGCCACGGTTTCAGCATCTCTTCTTTAATGCCGGTAAAGCCAAACAGCACCACGCCGTCAATGTTGCGCCGCTGAAGCATGCCGAGATGCTCCTCCACCAGCGGCGGCGAAAACTGGCTCTCCATCATGATCGGGTCATAACCCTGCTCATAAAAGGCGGGCAGCATGGTCTGAACGGCGAGGTTTTCTGACAGGGAATCCAGACGCGAGACAATAATGGCGACCACTTTGTCACTCTGCCCGCGCATGGCGCGCGCCGAGCGGGAAGGGGAAAAGCCGTGCTGATTCATCACCGCTTCGACGCGTTCGCGCGTGCGTTCGCTGACACCGCTTTCGTTGTTAAGCACGCGCGAGACGGTGGATTTCCCCACGCCGCTTAAACGCGCGATGTCTTTAATCGTAAGGCGGTTCTGCATGCTGATTTCCCTGTAACAACGACAATCAATAGAGCCTAATGCTATAGCGTGATTTCGCTATGGGCAAAGTCTGGTTTACGTTCGGTTTATTTATGTGAAGTTATAATACCGCCCGATTTGCCACAAACGGTATGGATAAATCCTTATACTGCGCGGCGACACCCTACTTTTTACTTACCGGAGGCGACATGGACCCTGATCCCACACCTCTCCTGAACGGGAGAAAACCTTCTTTCCGGTAAGCCAGCCCTTTGCTGTCTCACCGGTGATGTGAGGCAGTGACGCTCAAACGTTCCTGCTTGAAAAATTAAGTGCCTCTCAGGTACGGCATTGCCACGCCTGAAGGAATAACTGTGTCCGCCTTCGCGGATGCGGGGGAATGACTATGCTAAAAAATATCACCCGGCAGCTCCTTGCACAGCTGAGCCGCCATTTGCCACATCGCCTTGTCCAGCGCGACCCGCTACCGAACGCCAAAAATCTGGCGGGGGCAACGATCCCGGCCAGCCTGACCGAGCGCTGCCTGAATGTGGCCGCAATGGACGAAAACGAAGTCTGGCGCGCCTTTGGCGGGCATCCGGAAGGGCTGAATGCGGCCGAAGTGGAAAAAATCCGTGCCGTGCACGGCGATAACCAAATCCCGGCGCAAAAACCCTCTCCGTGGTGGGTACATCTCTGGCTCTGCTATCGTAACCCGTTCAACCTGCTGTTAACGGTGCTGGGCATTATCTCCTACGCGACCGAAGATCTGTTTGCCGCAGGTGTGATCGCCCTGATGGTGGGTATCTCCACGCTGCTGAACTTTATTCAGGAAGCCCGCTCCACCAAAGCGGCGGATGCCCTGAAAGCCATGGTGAGCAACACGGCGACCGTCTCGCGTGTGATTAACGATCTCGGTGAAAATGCCTGGGTCGAACTGCCTATCGACCAACTGGTGCCGGGCGATCTGGTGAAGCTGGCCGCCGGAGATATGATCCCGGCTGATTTACGCATCATTCAGGCGCGCGATCTGTTCGTGGCGCAGGCGTCGCTGACCGGTGAATCGCTTCCGGTTGAAAAGGTGGCGCGCAGCCGCGATCCGCAGCAGGTTAACCCACTGGAATGCGACACCCTGTGCTTTATGGGCACCACGGTGGTGAGCGGGACGGCGCAGGCAATTGTAACTGCAACAGGCGGAAACACCTGGTTTGGACAGCTTGCCGGACGCGTGACCGAGCAGGAAAGCGAGCCGAATGCCTTTCAGAAAGGCATTGGCCGCGTCAGCATGCTCTTAATTCGCTTTATGATGGTAATGACGCCGATTGTGCTGCTGATCAACGGCTACACCAAAGGCGACTGGTGGGAAGCGGCGCTGTTCGCGCTCTCCGTGGCCGTCGGCTTAACGCCAGAAATGCTGCCGATGATTGTCACCTCCACGCTGGCACGCGGGGCGGTAAAACTCTCTAAGCAGAAAGTGATCGTCAAGCACCTCGACGCTATCCAGAACTTTGGCGCAATGGATATCCTTTGCACCGACAAAACCGGCACGCTGACGCAGGATAAAATCGTGCTGGAGAACCACACCGATATTTCCGGCAAAACCAGCGATCGCGTGCTGCACAGCGCCTGGCTGAACAGCCACTACCAGACCGGGCTGAAAAACCTGCTCGACGTCGCCGTGCTGGAAGGTGTCGATGAAGAGTCTGCCCGCACGCTCTCAGGACGCTGGCAAAAGGTGGATGAGATCCCGTTCGACTTTGAGCGCCGCCGCATGTCAGTCGTGGTGAGTGAGCAGCAGGATGTGCATCAGCTGATCTGCAAAGGCGCACTACAGGAAATACTCAACGTTTCCAGCCAGGTGCGTTATAACGGCGACATTGTGCCGCTGGACGACACCATGCTGCGCCGCATTAAACGCGTCACTGATAACCTGAACCGTCAGGGGCTGCGCGTGGTGGCCGTCGCGAGTAAATTCCTGCCTGCGCGTGAAGGGGATTATCAGCGTATCGACGAATCCGATTTGATCCTCGAAGGTTACATCGCATTCCTCGATCCGCCGAAAGAGACCACCGCACCGGCGTTAAAAGCGCTGAAAGCGAGCGGCATCACCGTCAAAATCCTCACCGGCGACAGCGAGCTGGTGGCCGCCAAAGTGTGCCACGAAGTCGGGCTGGACGCGGGCGACGTGGTGGTGGGCAGCGATATTGAGCATCTCACGGATGATGAGCTGGCAAAACTGGCCCAGCGCACCACGCTGTTTGCCCGTCTGACGCCGATGCACAAAGAGCGCATCGTGACCCTGCTGCGCCGTGAAGGGCATGTGGTGGGCTTTATGGGTGACGGCATTAACGATGCACCCGCACTGCGTGCGGCGGATATTGGCATCTCCGTAGACGGTGCGGTGGATATCGCCCGTGAAGCGGCCGATATCATCCTGCTGGAAAAGAGCCTGATGGTGCTGGAAGAGGGCGTAATTGAAGGGCGTCGTACCTTTGCCAATATGCTTAAGTACATCAAAATGACCGCCAGTTCTAACTTCGGTAACGTCTTCAGCGTGCTGGTGGCGAGCGCGTTTCTGCCGTTCCTGCCGATGCTGCCGCTGCACCTGCTGATCCAGAACCTGATGTACGATGTCTCCCAGGTGGCGATCCCGTTTGATAACGTTGACGATGAGCAGATCCAAAAGCCACAGCGCTGGAATCCGTCCGATCTGGGCCGTTTTATGCTCTTCTTCGGCCCGATCAGCTCCATCTTCGACATTCTGACCTTCTGCCTGATGTGGTTTGTGTTCCACGCCAATACGCCAGAGCATCAGACGCTGTTCCAGTCCGGCTGGTTCGTGGTGGGGCTACTGTCGCAGACGCTGATTGTGCATATGATCCGTACCCGTCGCATTCCGTTCATCCAGAGCCGCGCCGCGTGGCCGCTGATTATCATGACCGGCATTGTAATGGCGCTCGGGATCGCGCTGCCGTTCTCGCCGCTGGCAAGCTATCTGCAGCTGCAGGCGCTGCCGCTGAGCTACTTCCCGTGGCTGGTGGCGATCCTCGCGGGTTACATGGTGCTGACGCAGATGGTGAAAGGGTTCTACAGCCGTCGGTATGGGTGGCAATAAACACATACCCTCACCCTAACCCTCTCCCTGAAGGGAGAGGGAACCGCTCGGTGCTGCCTTTCACCCTCGCCCCTTTGGGGAGAGGGCCGGGGTGAGGGGTCTGGCTTTCCTCCCAAATTCAACAACCTGTGATCTCCGTCATGCCATTCGCTTGACGACAAATTAAGCGCATGTTAACAGAATGTTTTGCCTCTTTTCGGCCCGTCAGATAAGGAACATTCATGTTACGGTACAGCCTCTTAACCGCCGGGCTTATGCTCGGCGCGTCAGCGTTTGCCGCTCCGGCAGGCGATCTCCCCCTGATGCCCTGGCCTGCAAAGGTCGAACGTCCGACGACCCAGGGCGCGCTGGTGCTCAGCAACACGATTTCCGTCAGCGTCAGCGGGGACGATCTCGGTGACGCGGTCAACCGCCTGCGCCAGCGTATCGCCATGCAAACCGGCTGGACGCTACAGCCGCAGGCCGACAAGCCTGAAAAACCGACCATTCGCATCGCGATAGCTAAAAAGGTGAAGCCGCAGCCGCTGCCGGACAGCGATGAGAGCTATAAACTGACGGTGGACGCTAACGGTGTAACGATTTCCGCCAACACCCGCTTCGGTGCGCTTCGTGCGATGGAAACCCTGCTTCAGCTGATGCAGAACGGGCCGGAAAATACCTATCTGCCGTGGGTCTCCATTGAGGACTCCCCGCGTTTCCCGTGGCGCGGACTGCTGCTCGACTCGGCGCGCCACTTTATTCCTCTGCCGGATATTAAACGCCAGATTGACGGCATGGCTGCCGCCAAACTCAACGTCCTGCACTGGCATTTGACCGACGATCAGGGCTGGCGGTTTGCCTCGAAGCGCTATCCAAAACTGACACAACTTGCCAGCGACGGGCTGTTTTATACGCCAGAACAGATGCGCGATATTGTGCGTTACGCCACCGAGCGCGGCATCCGCGTGGTGCCGGAAATAGACATGCCGGGCCATGCTTCTGCCATCGCTGTTGCTTACCCGGAACTGATGAGTGCGCCGGGGCCGTACCAGATGGAGCGTCACTGGGGGGTGCTGAAACCGGTGCTGGACCCGACAAAAGAGGCGACCTATACCTTCGCCGATGCGATGGTCAGCGAACTGGCGGCGATCTTCCCCGATCCGTATCTGCATATCGGTGGTGATGAGGTTGACGACAGTCAATGGAAAGCGAACGCGGCGATTCAGACATTCATGCGCGACAACCGGCTTGCAGACAGCCACGCGCTACAGGCGTATTTCAACCGCAAGCTGGAAACAATCCTCGAAAAACATCACCGCCAGATGGTGGGCTGGGATGAGATCTACCATCCCGATCTGCCAAAAAGCATTCTGATCCAGTCCTGGCAAGGGCAGGATGCGCTGGGACAGGTGGCGCAGAATGGCTATAAGGGCATTCTCTCCACCGGTTTCTATCTCGATCAGCCTCAGTCCACCGCCTATCACTATCGCAATGAAATTGTGCCGCAGGGTCTGAATGGTGTGGATGTGATAGCGGACACCGACAGTGCCCAGAGCTGGGCCTTCTCTATGCCGCGCCTGAAAGGTAAACCGGTGGAAGGGAGCTTTACGCTGGTGAAAGGGGATTCCGGCTGGCGTGGATTTATTGATTTTGCGGGGAAATCCCGTCGTGCGGTGGATAACATTCAGTGGCGTGATGACAATCAGGTGACGTTTACCGTCGACACCTGGATGGGGGAAACGCGCCCGGTCGTCTCCGTTGATAACGACAAGCTAAGCGGTTATTTCCTGGTGGGCAACGCCCGCTACCCGATCAGCGGCACGCGTCTGGACGAGGTGCCGAAAGGCATTCCTCCGGTGGTACCGGATGCTGCTAATCAGGTCAACCTGCTGGGCGGTGAGGCTGCACTGTGGGCCGAAAACGTGGTCGCGCCGGTACTGGATATCCGCCTGTGGCCGCGCGCCTTTGCGGTGGCGGAGCGGTTATGGTCGGCGCAGGACGTCAACGATGTCGACAACATGTATACCCGCCTGCAGGCGATGGACACCTGGTCGACGGTTTCCGTCGGGCTGCAGCAGCACACCCAGCAGCAGGTGCAGTTCACACGTCTGGCGAACAATGCCGATACCTTGCCGCTGCAGATCCTCGCCCAGGCGATTGAACCGGCGCAGTATTACACGCGTCAGCATCTGAAATTCCAGGCCGGGAATTACCATCAGTTTGAGCCCCTTAACCGCTTCGCTGATGCGATTAACGCCGAAAGCACCACCGTGCGCCAGATGAACAAGTGGGCCGACAGGCTGGTGAGCGACGCGGAAGATACGGAAAGCGCTGAGGCGCTGCGCCACGTGTTTAACCGCTGGCAGGGCAACACCAGCGATGCGCTGGCGCTCAGTGAAAACAGCTATCAACTGAAGGCGCTGAAACCGGTGATCGAGGAGGTGGATAAGCTGGCCTCCATTGGTCTGAGGCTGACGGATCTGGTGGCACGCCAGGGCACGCTGGATGATAAAGAAATAGCGTCGATTCAGGGCGAGCTGGATAGCACCGCGAAGATTCAGGATGAGGTGGTGATTGCAGCGGTCTATCCGCTGGAGACGTTGCTGCGCGCGACGCGAAATCCGTAACAAAAGCGCCCGGTGGCGCTACGCTTATCGGGCCTACGTGACGTGTAGGCCCGGCAAACGAAGTGCCGCCGGGCGTAAAGGCAACTCAGTTCTTCAGTACCCACGCCTCTTTCCAGTGGGAGCCTGTACCCGGCTCAAACTGGGTTGATGTTTTACTGTACTGCTTGCAGTAGCCGCTGTACGGGAACGGTTTGCACTCATAGGTTTTGCCGTCTTTCGGCTGGAATACGGTTGTACCCGTGGTATACGAAGAGATGTTCTCCGGGAAGGTATAATCGTACTGTCCGGCTGGTGCGGATGAGTCTGCATTTTCCAGCATCATATCGATCACATCCTGAGCAAACAGCGTCCCGGATTTGTTGGTGGCGTAGTATTTCAGCATATGATGACCCGCGGTTACGCCTGTCAGGGTCATAGTGACGTCCTGATTGCTGTTATTCATATCCTGTTTCAGATAGCCCTTATCCGCCCCCATGTGGTTCATCACGTGGGCTTCAAGGTTTACGTCGCCGCTGGTGTTGACGTGGAATGTTACCGTCGCCTGGCCATTGTCGACTTTGCTGTAGCGAACGTCAGAAATCTGCAGGGTTTCGTTGACCTGCGGTTTCTGCTCCTCATACGAGATAGCCACGCTGCGTAGTGGGCTGCCTTCGCGCACAAACACGCTGTTTGCGCCATGCGCCGGATTTACCGTACCGCTCTCGTCTTTCACTCCGACGCGCACATCGTTGTGCTCCGCGTTGATCTTTTGAGCCAGATCGAATGCCCACTGGTTGGCGTCGCCCTGTTCCGCGGAAGCAATAGTGAGTGAGGTACTCATGGCTAACACTTCGCCGTTGGCATCGAAGAAGCGGGCAATGACTTTATCGCCAGCGTTGAGATTATTACCCGCAATCTGGCCGCTCAGCGTTTTGCTCCATTCCGAGTGTTGCGCGGGCGTTTCGTCTGGCGTGGTGTTACCCCCATTACCGAAATCCACATCGATTGCCTGGTAGAAACTGTTCTGCGTATCGGCAATTTCCCACACGCCATAAATCACCTGATAACCGGTTCGCTGCGGCACATTACAGTTCATGGATTGCGTCATCGCAGGGGCTTGCCCGTTGCCGTTAACGGTACAGAACGGCGTCAGTTCAAACTGATCGCGGGTTAGCGGTTTATTCGGGTTCCAGTTCTGTTTGGTGATGTAGTAACGCCAGTTGGTGGTTTTATGGGGCGCGGTGTGATGCCAGACGAACGCATGCATGCCCGCTGTCATCGGCGTTTTAGTCCATGCGTTGATGCTTTGCTTGTCTAACTGGGAATAATTGGCAATCCCCGCGCTGGCGAGTTCACCGTCGGGCGGCAGTGCTCCCGCCGGAAAACCCGAGGCGCGCTCCACGCTCTGAGGTTCATATTCGACCAGCCCGCAATCAATGTTCTGGCCCAGTTTACACATATAGGCGCGGCTGGCCGGGGATTCAATATATCCGTGTGCAAGGGCGGAAGAAGCGACGGTCAGTGTGGCAACCGCAAGCGCAATGTTTGAGATTTTCATTTTTAGTCCATAAGCGGGGAAAGAGTTTGCTGCCGCGCAGTGTAGAGAGGGACCAGCGGGGAAGTCATGCTGTTACGAGGAGAAAAAGAGTCGAAAAAAAAGGCAGCGCAGGCTGCCTGTTTGCAAATGAAACCGACTTAGCGACGAACGGCGATCGCTTCGATTTCAATTTTCACGTCTTTTGGCAGACGCGCCACTTCCACGCAGGAGCGCGCCGGGAAGGTGGCATTGTGTTCGGTAAAGAATGCTTCGTACGTGGCGTTAACGGTGGCGAAATCGTTCAGATCTTTCACGAACACGGTAGTTTTCACGATATCGCCCACTTTCAGGCCAGCGGATTCGACGATTGCCTGCACGTTTTCCAGCGACTGACGCGCCTGCGCTGCCACATCTTCCGGCACAGCGCCAGTTTTTGGGTTAACCGGGATCTGGCCTGAAGTGATGATCATGCTGCCCAGATCGACGCCCTGAACGTATGGGCCGATAGCGGCTGGTGCATTTTCCGTCGCGAGTACTTTGCTCATGTTTTCTCCAGAATAACAGCGTTAAGAATGTTCCCGGCCATTATAACAGCCGGGATTTCATTACCAACCTCAATTAGTTGGCCAGCACCACATAATGAGAAAACTCTTTTTCGCAGTATTTGCATTTGAGTGCGATGTCATCGGCGCGTTTTTTCACTGCAAAACTGGATGAAACCGGCTCAGCATGACTGATGCAGTTGCTGTTCGGGCAGACCAGCACGCTTTCAATGCGCTCCGGCAGGCTCGGACGGGATTTACCCACCACGTCGTAATCGTCGATGCGGTTAACCGTGGCGTCCGGTGCGTACAGCGACAGCTGGTTCACCTGCTCGTCGGTCAGGAAGGTATTCTCGATTTTAATCAGGTCCTTGCGGCCCATTTCGCCCGACGGCAGGTTCAGGCCGATGGTGATGCGCTGGTCGGTTTCGGTCAGTTTGAACAGCGTCAGCAGCTTAAAGCCCACCTGCGCAGGGATGTGGTCAATCACGGTGCCACGTTTGATGGCTTCAACCTGGAGTTTGTTATCGTGTGTCATGGTCGTCTCCCCTTACAGAGCTAATTCGCGATTCAGAACCAGTGCCAGTAACGCCTGGCGGGCAAAGATGCCGTTTCCGGCCTGCTGGAAGTACCAGGCGTGCGGCGTTTTATCCACGTCTGTTGTGATCTCATCAATGCGCGGCAGCGGGTGCAGCACCTTCATGTTGCTACGTGCGCCTTCAAGATCGCTGGCGCGCAGCACAAACTGTGCCTTCACGTTGGCGTATTCGGACGGGTCCAGACGCTCTTTCTGCACGCGGGTCATGTAGAGAATATCCACGTTGCCCATCACCTCTTCGATGCTGGCATGCAGGCTCCACGCAATGCCTTTCTCGTCCAGCATATCGAGAATGTACTGCGGCATCGCCAGCGCGTCCGGGGCGATGAAGAAGAAGCGGTTGCCGTTGAACTTTGCCAGCGCTTGGGTCAGCGAGTGAACGGTACGGCCATACTTCAGGTCACCGACCATCGCGATGTTCAGGTTCTCAAGCGTGCCCTGAGTTTCCTGAATGGTGAACAGATCCAGCAGCGTCTGCGTCGGGTGCTGGTTAGCGCCGTCCCCGGCGTTGAGCACCGGAATGCCGCCAGAAAACTCCGTCGCCAGACGCGCCGCGCCCTCCTGTGGATGGCGCATCACAATGGCGTCAACGTAGGTGCTGATAACCGAAATGGTATCCGCCAGGGTCTCGCCTTTTTTACCCAGCGACGTATTGCTGCTGTCCGAGAAGCCCACCACACTCGCGCCCAGGCGGTGCATGGAGGTTTCAAAGGAGAGGCGCGTGCGGGTGGAGGCTTCGAAGAAGCAGCTCGCAATGACTTTATGCTTCAGCAGCTCCGGTTGCGGATTCGCTTTCAGTTTTGCCGCGGTTTCCAGAACCAGTTCCAGCTCTTCGCGGCTGAGGTCGTTTATGGAAATGATGTGTTTTTGATAAAGCGGATTCATGTTTATCTCCTGACGCCGGGCAAAAAAAAGCCCCTCAAATGAGGGGCTCTGGGAATAGATTGTGCAACGGGAAGAAAAACGGCAGGCCAGCGTCTGATTTCAGACGCGGTAAGACGATATGTCGTACACGCTTGACCATGCTTCCTCCCGGCAAATTGTCGGGCATTATACGCACCCCGACGTTCGGATCAAGCGATTTAATGCACACTTTACTCAATGCAAACGGTTCTTTGTGAATATTAATGCGTTCTGAGTAAATAATTAATTTGTTTGTGCACCAGCGCGGTGCGCTTAACGAAACGGGGCGCAACCCAGACAATACTGCTTCCGGCAACCACGCCTAAAATTTCCGGTAACTGGTGATAATCCAGAATTCGCGCTACCGCACGGCCATATCCGGCGACGGTATGGATAAGGATAAATTCGCTATTATGCTCCACGCTGACCACCATTTCGGAAACGGTGCGCGCGGCATCGGGGGCAGGGCGCAGCTGAGGATTCAGCGAATAAATCTTTAGCCCTTTGGCATTTCGAATTTTTATGACGCCGAGCAACTTGAGCAGACGTGAAACGGTGGACTGGCTGATGGTCTCAAAACCATGCTCCTGCAGGTCGCGGCGGATCTCTTCCTGAGAGAGATAACTCTTTTCCGCGATCAGACGCTGGCAGACCGTCAGCTGTAGCTGTTCTTTTGGAGAGTAATCACCATATTCCGTCATAACTATTTCCCATGTAAGTGGCTGAAAAAACGCCCGGTGGCGCGACGCTTACCGGGCCTACAACTTCAAAATGTCACAACAACGCCCCCAGGCTTAATGCCACCATAATCACCACCGTCAGGATCGCCAACAGCGGCGCGACCCACTTCAGATAACGCACGTAGGGCACGCGGGCGATAGCCAGCCCGCCCATCACGACGGCAGAAGTAGGAGTGATCAGGTTAACAATACCGGACGCCGACTGGTAAGCCGTAACCACCAGGTCGCGGTTGACGTTAGCGAAATCGGCAAGCGGTGCCATGATCGGCATCGTCAGAACGGCCAGGCCGGACGAAGAAGGCACAAGGAATGACAACACCACTTCCAGCCAGTACATCACGTTGATAAACGCCACCGTCGACAACCCGGTAACCATCCCCTCAGCGCTGTGCAAAATGGTGTGGGTAATCATGCCCTTATCCATGATCACTACGATACCGCGCGCGATGCCGATAATCAGCGCGACGCCCAGCAAATCTCGCGCGCCGTTGATAAAGGTTGAGGTTAGCTCCTCTTCGCTCATGCGGGCGATCAGGCCGACGATAATCGCGCTGGCAAGGAACACCGCCGAGATCTCCGCCATCCACCAGCCCAGCACCGCCACGCCGTAAATCATGACTGCGAAGGCGAGGGCGAAAATCACCAGAATGAGTTTGCGCACCGGGGTAAATTCCAGCGACTGCTCGCCTTTGTTGCCGAGGAAATGGGCGAGGTTTTCTTCCTGTTTGTCCGCGACGATGGAGAGCGACGGATCGCGGCGCACTTTGCGGGCGTAACGCATGACCCACGCCACGCAGATTACCCAGCCGATTACCAGCAGCGCCACGCGCAGGGCAATGCCATTGGTAAAGGGGATACCGGCGGCGTTGGCGGCGATGACGGTGGCGAACGGATTGATGGTCGAGCCGAGCGTGCCGATCCCCGCCCCGAGCAGCACCGTAGATGCCGCGACAACCGGATCGAATCGCGCGGCAAGCATCACCGGTACGAGTAACGTATAGAACGGTAGCGACTCTTCGGCCATGCCGTAGATGGTGCCGCCTGCGGCAAACAGCGCCATCAGGATCGGGATCATCCACTCTTCGCGGCCGCGTAACCGCGTGGTGACGCGCTCGATCCCGGCGTCAATCGCCCCTGTTTTAGTGACGATCCCGAGAAAGCCCCCGATGATGAGGATAAACAGCGCCACGTCGATCGCCCCGGCCTGGCCGGACTCCGGATCGTACAGCCCGGCAATCGGTGCCATCAGCACGGAAACCAGCCCCTGCGGGTGTGCCGCCACGTGCGCATAAGTACCGGCAACCGGCACTTCTTTACCGAGCGCCTCGTTCATCGCCATATGGTACTGCCCGGCCGGAACAATCCACGTCAGCACAGCAACAACAGCAATCAGAAAAAAGAGAATGGTGTAAGCGGAGGGAAATTTGAACTTGCCCATGATGTTCTCCTGAACCCGGCGCACCAGTGGCGCGCCGGGCGGTGGTTAGTCGCCGAGTGTCGCCACCATGACCGCTTTAATGGTGTGCATGCGGTTCTCTGCTTCGTCGAAAACGATAGAGTTCGGTGATTCAAAGACCTCTTCCGTCACTTCCAGCCCTTTCAGACCGTAGGCTATTTCGATTTCGCGGCCCACTTTGGTGTGCTCGTTGTGGAACGCTGGCAGGCAATGCATGAACTTGACGTTCGGGTTGCCGGTGGCTTTCATCACCTCGGCGTTGATTTGATACGGCTTCATCAGGCTGACGCGTTCGGCCCAGGCCTCTTTTGGCTCGCCCATAGAGACCCACACGTCGGTGTAGAGGAAATCGGTTCCCTGCACGCCTTCTTCCACGTCGTCGGTGAGAGTGATACGTGCGCCGGTCTCTTTGGCGATGGCGCGGCACTGTTCCACCAGCCCCGCTTCAGGCCAGAAGGATTTCGGCGCGACGAGGCGGATATCCATGCCCATTTTGGCCGCGCCGACCATCAATGAGTTGCCCATGTTGTTGCGTGCGTCACCCAGGTAAGCAAAGCTCAGCTCCGGCAGGGTTTTGCCCGGTGCGTGCTCCAGCATGGTCATCAGGTCTGCGAGGATTTGGGTCGGGTGGAATTCGTCTGTCAGGCCGTTCCACACCGGCACGCCCGCGTACTCGCCCAGCTCTTCAACGATGGCCTGGCCGTAGCCGCGATACTCGATGCCGTCATACATACGCCCCAGCACGCGGGCGGTGTCCTTCATCGACTCTTTATGGCCGATCTGCGATCCGCTTGGGCCGAGGTAGGTCACCTGCGCACCCTGGTCAAACGCCCCCACTTCAAAGGCGCAGCGGGTGCGGGTGGAGGTTTTTTCAAAGATCAGGGCGATGTTTTTCCCGACCAGGGTTTGCTTTTCACGTCCGGCTTTTTTGGCGGCCTTCAGCTCAATGGCGAGGTCGATCAGGTACTGGATCTCTGCCGGGGTGTAGTCCAGCAGTTTGAGGAAGTTGCGGTTTTTCAGGTTAATGGCCATGGTGAAATCCTTTTTAAAATTTAGCTGTTTGATGCCCTCACCCCGACCCTCTCCCTCAGGGAGAGGGGGGCTTACATTCCCTCTCCCTTTGGGAGAGGGTTAGGGTGAGGGGAAAACGACTCAGTTACGAATCAACGTGCCTTTCTCGCCCGCCAGGATCTCCGCGCCGTCGGCCAGCGCGCCTATCCCGGCAATGCCGTTGCAGGCTTCAACAAACTCACGGCAGGCGGCCACTTTCGGCCCCATCGAACCCGCGTCGAACTGCATTTCTTTGAGCAGTTCCGGCGTGACCTGCGCCAGCGGTCGCTGGGTCGGTTTGCCCCAGTCGAGGTACACCGCGTCGGCATCGGTGAGGATCAGCAGGGCATCGGCCTCTATCTGGCGCGCCAGCAGTGCGGCGGAGAGATCTTTGTCGATCACCGCCTCAATACCGTGGTAACCGCTGGCGTTCTCCACTACCGGCACACCGCCGCCACCGTTGCAGATCACCAGGTGGTCGCGCTGGATGAGTGCCGTGATGGCATCGCTCTCGACGATGCGTTTCGGCTTCGGAGAGGGCACCACGCGGCGGAAATAGCTGCCGTCGGCCTTGAATACCCAGCCTTTTTCCGCGGCCAGCGTTTTCGCCTGCGCTTCGTTGTAAACCGGGCCGATGTATTTGGTCGGGTTGCTGAATGCCGGGTCGGCGGCGTCCACTTCCACCTGGGTAAGCAGCACGCTCACCTCGCGCTGGGGCAGATTGTTTTTCAGCGCCTGCTGGAGCATGTAGCCGATCATCCCCTGGCTTTCGGCACCGAGGATATCCAGCGGGTAGGGGGTCACTTTGTCGTAGGCGCTGTTTTGCAGCGCCAGCAGCCCGACCTGTGGTCCGTTGCCGTGAACCAGTACTACGCGCCACTGTTCCGTTAGCCCGGCGATAGTGCGGGCGGCCAGCGCAATGTTCTGGCGCTGGATCTCCGCTTCCAGCGGCTCGCCGCGTTTGAGCAGGGCGTTACCGCCGAGTGCCACAACCAGAGTGGGTTTTCGTTCCATGATGGCTCCTTTAAATTCCGTCACGTTCCAGTGGGCAGCTCATGCAGCGCGCGCCACCGCGCCCGCGTCCCAGCTCGTCGCCTGGAATGGGCAGCACGGTAATGCCCGCTTTGTCGTACTTCTCGTTGGTCCAGACGTTGCGCTCGTAGCCGATCACCACACCCGGACGGATGGTCAGGACGTTGTTGGCGTCGTTCCACTGCTCGCGTTCGGCTTCAAAGGCGTCGCCGCCGGTGGTGATCAGGCGGACCTGATTAATGCCAAGCGCTTTTTCGATGGCGTGCAGCAGGTCGGCTTCCTGGGTACGTTGCAGGCCACCGCGTCCGTCCGGGGTGAGCGTCCAGCACTGGGCGTCTTTGCGCACCACTTCCGGGTAGACGGAGAAGGTATCTACGTCGATGTGGGTCATGACGGTGTCGAGGTGCATGCAGGAGCGGTGTTTTGGTAGCTCAACGGCAATTACGCGCTCGGCCTGGCGATGTTTGAACAGGCTGTTAGCGAGGAATTCCACACCCTGCGGCGTAGTGCGTTCCGACATGCCGATTAATACCGCGCCACGGCCAATTACTAATACGTCGCCGCCTTCTAAGGTGGCGTGATCGTAATTAATATTCTCGTCACCGAAATATTTAATAAAATCACCGTCAGCAAACGCCGGGTGCCAGCGATATATTGCACGCAAATTATTGGTTTCACGCTGACGCGCGGGTTTGGCCATTGGGTTAATGGAGACACCGTTATAAATCCAGCAGGAAGTATCGCGGGTGAATAAATGATTAGGCAGCGGCTTCATAATAAAATCATTCGCCGTGTGGGTATCAACCACCATATTTTTAATCGCGGCAGGAATTTCGCCGTAGGTTAATCCGCCGCTTAAACGACGCGCCAGTTCGCGGTGTGACATATCCGCCAGCCAACTGCGAACGTCAGCGGCAAAGGTAGGCCCGAGACGATAATCAGAGATCTGTGTCTCCAGTAACCAGGCTTTAGCCTCCGCAATATCAAGCGTTTGTGTCAGAAGGTCGGTCAACAGCAGGACTTCCACACCCTGCTCGCGCAGCGTGTTTGCGAAGATATCATGCTCTTCACCCGCCCGTTCAACCGAGAGCACATCATCAAATAACAGCTCCTGACAGTTCGACGGGGTTAACCGTTTCAGACTTAAATTTGGGCGATGCAGCATAACGCTACGCAATTGACCAATTTCAGAACCGACGTAGTGCTTTTCCATAATTATTCCTTTGACTTTTTTTCAGAATAAAAAGGGCATGCGCCATGTGTGTATGTTTATTTCATGGCGGCTAAGCTCAATTGATTTCAGGGCCAATACTAGGCGGTTAAATAATTCGTATTGTGATGTTGCTCACGCAGAAATGGATATTAAGCGGTTTGTTTTCATTTGCATGATTCGCATCAGATAATGATTAATTTAATATTAATGGCAGGTGAATAGCTAAGCAGGATCTGTTTGCATTATTTGTGTTTGTTATTATTTTGTAGAGTTTAATGTTTTGAAGTATTCATTTAACCTATTGATTTTGAATAATTAAATTAAGGTGCTGGAATGACTATGCAATTATCGCAATTAACTATTTTTGACTTAAGAGAAATCAATAAATAATTATGGGTTTAAAGCGCAAATTACCAAAATGACAAAATGTGAAGCGGTAGCGGTTTTTGTTGTTAAGGCTTTTAATTCAACGGGTTAAAAATTCCGACTGGCGAGTGCAGGCAGATGTTATGCATAACCACTGCATAATTGCCCGTGAGGGGTTAACAGCGTATTAACACATTTTTCGATAAACATGCGCTTGCGCAAAACTGTTCTAAAAAGGAGTGGTATGGCAGTCTGAATTCTCGTATAAAAGACAAAAATGAAACAATGTTTTATATTGAGGGTTTAATCATGATTGTTGGCAATATCCACCATCTGCAGTCCTGGCTGCCACACGAGCTGCGTCAGGCCATTGAGCATGTCAAAGCACACGTCACCGACGCCACACCGCTCGGTAAACACGATATCGACGGCAACAACCTGTTTTATCTGGTTTCCGAAGACATGACTCAACCGTTTGCCGAACGTCGCGCCGAGTACCACGCGCGTTACCTGGATATTCAAATCATTATGCGAGGCCAGGAAGGGATGACCTTCAGCACCCTGCCGCATGGCACGCCGGACACCGACTGGCTGGCGGACAAAGACATCGCGTTTCTGCCGGAAGGTGAGCAGGAGAAAACCGTGGTATTAAGCGAAGGGGATTTTGTGGTGTTCTGGCCGGGCGAAGTGCACAAACCGCTGTGTGCGGTGGGCACGCCTGCGCAGGTGCGTAAAGTTGTGGTGAAGATGCTGATTAGCTAAACGGGTTTACTCCCTCTCCCTGTGGGAGAGGGCCGGGGTGAGGGCACCAGCGCGCAGAGGAGTCCATTACTCCCCGAGCGTCGCTACCATCACCGCCTTAATCGTATGCATCCGGTTTTCCGCCTGGTCGAACACAATGCTCGCCGCCGATTCAAACACCTCATCCGTCACTTCCATCCCGCCATGCAGATCAAACTCTTTCGCCATCTGTTTGCCGAGCGTGGTCTGGTCGTCATGGAACGCAGGCAGACAGTGCAGGAACTTCACATTCGGGTTGCCGGTCAGCGCCATCATCTGTGCATTCACCTGATACCCGCGCAGCAGCGCAATCCGCTCCGCCCACTTCTCTTTGGCCTCGCCCATCGACACCCATACGTCGGTATAGATGAAGTCTGCACCCTTCACGCCCGCCGCCACATCTTCCGTCAGGGTGATCTTCCCGCCGTGCTTCTCTGCCAGGGCGCGGCACTCCGCCACCAGGCTCTCTTCCGGCCAGCAGGCTTTCGGTGCCACCAGACGCAGATCCAACCCGGTCAGTGCCGCCGCTTCCAGCATCGAGTTGCCCATGTTGTTACGCGCATCGCCCGCATAAACCAGCGTCATCTCGTTAAACGCCTTGCCCGGCAGGTGCTCCTGCATGGTCAGCAGGTCTGCCAAAAGCTGCGTCGGGTGGAACTCGTTGGTCAGTCCGTTCCACACCGGCACGCCCGCATACTGCGCCAGCGTTTCAACCACTTCCTGACCGTGACCGCGATACTGAATGCCGTCGTACATCCGGCCCAGCACGCGCGCGGTGTCTTTAATTGACTCTTTATGCCCAATCTGGCTGCCGCTCGGCCCTAAATATGTAACGCGTGCGCCCTGGTCAAATGCGGCAACTTCGAAAGAGCATCGTGTACGGGTTGAGTCTTTTTCGAAGATGAGCGCGATATTTTTACCGGTAACTTTTTGTACTTCCTTGCCATTTTTCTTATCAGCTTTTAGCTGTGCGGCAAGGGTCAGCAGAGAGGTGAGCTGTGCAGGGGTAAAATCGAGCAATTTCAGAAAGTGTTTCTTGTACAGATCAGACATTTTATCCTCACATGGCAAACGCCACTTATTGAATTAAAATTCACTTTATATGTGTAATTATTCATTTGCAACCCCGTTTCACAAATCTTTCTAACAAAGGTGGAGGCAAACACATCCGTGTGTGAAAATAGAAGTATCTGCCGCACTTTAAAGAGGAATGAGCCATGGCAAACCCGGAACACCTGGAAGAGCAACGCGAAGAGACGCGTCTGATTATTGAAGAACTGCTGGAAGACGGTAGCGATCCGGACGCGCTGTACACCATCGAGCACCATTTCTCTGCTGACGATTTCGACGCGCTGGAAAAACTGGCGGTAGAAGCGTTCAAACTGGGTTACGAAGTGACCGAGCCGGAAGAGCTGGAAGTGGAAGAGGGTGACACCGTCATCTGCTGCGATATCCTGAGCGAAGGCGCGCTGAACGCGGAACTGATTGACGCCCAGGTCGAACAACTGATGAACCTGGCCGAGAAGTTTGACGTGGAGTACGACGGCTGGGGAACCTACTTCGAAGATCCGAACGGTGAAGACGGCGACGAAGACGACGAAGATTACATCGACGAAGACGACGACGGCGTGCGTCACTAAGCGATTCAGGCGGTGGCGATGGCCACCGCTTTTTCAAGGCAGAACCATGGATTACCCGCAGATACTTGCCCCTGTTCTTAACTTCCTCCAGTGCCCGACCCCGCAAGCATGGATTGATAAAGCCCGCGACCCGGCTAACCTGCCGCTGCTGCTCACCGACCACATGGTATGCGAGCTCAAGGCCGCGCAGACCGCGCTGCTGCTGGTGCGTAAATACGTCGCCGACGAGAGCGGTGCCGATGCGTTGCTCGACTGGCTCAAACCCTACGAAGCCTTCACCTTCCGTGAAGGGCCGGAGCCGGATTTCATCGCCCTGCATAAGCAGATTGGCAAAAGCGTGATGCCTAAAACTGACGACCCGTGGGGCCAGCAGCTTATCGACAGCATGGTGCTGCTGATAAAAGAAGAGCTGCACCATTTCTGGCAGGTGCGCGAGGCGATGCTGGCACGCGACATTCCGTACGTCAAAATCACTGCCAGCCGCTACGCCAAAGGGATGCTGAGGGAAGTGCGCACCCACGAACCGCTGACGCTCATCGACAAACTCATCTGCGGGGCGTACATCGAAGCCCGCTCCTGCGAACGCTTCGCCGCTCTGGCCCCGTTCCTCGACGACGAGCTGCAGAAGTTCTATCTCTCACTGCTGCGCTCGGAAGCGCGCCATTATCAGGACTATCTGACACTTGCCCAACAGGTGAGTGGCAACGATATCTCACATCGGGTGCAGCATTTTGGCGAAATTGAAGCCACACTTATCTCAACACCGGACAACGAGTTTCGCTTCCACAGCGGCGTGCCGGTGTAAACCGGCATAGCGAAAGGATAAGGATGCGAGATGAATAAAACGTGGACCCGTATTGTCGTTGTCACCGTCCTGGCCGCCGCCGTGGCGTTCTGGGTGTACTTCGACAAACAACGCCAGCAGCAAACCCCCGAACAGCAGCTTGATTCGACCCTCAACGCGATGCCCGCCTGGCAGGTGATTAAAGAGCAGGAGCCCGCGTTCCAGAAGCGCATCCGCGAGCAGATCCTCACCATGCAGAAGATGGGCGAGTCCGAGCAGCACATCATCGACGTGATCCAGCCGCAGATCCTGACGCTACAAATGTCGCGTCTGCAGCACGCTCCGGACGCCAACGTGGTGGATTATATGAAGGCCAATATGGAGCAGACCGCCGCTATACAGAAGGTAAGTGATGATGCTTGTTTCCGTTTCCTCTATCCGGCAGTGAAGGGGGGCGTCAACCCGATGCGCGTGCTGGATAAACAGATGATGGCCCGCCGCATGCAGGCCGACGCCGACATGATGCGCGCCGCCTACGGCAAAAACCGCCACACCGTGACCCCGGCAGAACGTGAAGCCGCCGTGACGACCGTCCGCCCGATTATGAAAGAGCTGGCCGACAAGTACGGCGAAGACATTCAGCTGCTGCAGATGCCGGAGAACGCGGTGGGCAAAGAGAAGCTCTCCTGCGATATGGTACAGGAGATGTGGGCGAAGGTACTGAAGCTACCGGAGCAGAAAGCGGCAGGCGTGATTCGGCTGGCGGTTTCCGAGCTGGACTGACGAAGGGCGCTGGTTTTTTGGGCACTTAGCGCGGGTTTAGCGCGTCGCCGCTTGCATGGCGGCGCGCGACAGGTATAATCCAGAACGTTTCCGCATCCCCTTCAGTGCCGAAGTGGCGAAATCGGTAGACGCAGTTGATTCAAAATCAACCGTAGAAATACGTGCCGGTTCGAGTCCGGCCTTCGGCACCATACAAAGCTTTTTTCAAGTCTACTAACGTCTACTTTAGTCCATAAAAACAGTAAGTTAAGCAGGTTTCTGGCTTTTCTTAGTCTGTCCACGTCTACTCAATTCCTTGAACATATACCAACTGATGATGGTATAACTGATGGTATTCCCGGTTCGATTGATTTTGGTACCAACACTGGAGGTATCAACTGATGGCTCTCACCGATATCAAAGTTAGGACTACCAAGCCCTCCGACAAACCCTTCAAACTCACCGATGGGCAGGGTATGCACCTGCTGATCAATCCCAATGGTTCAAAATACTGGCGACTCCAATACCGTTTCGATGGCAAACAGAAAGTTTTAGCATTGGGTGTTTATCCAATGGTCTCTCTTGGTGAAGCTCGCAGGAAACGAGATGAGGCCAAAAAGTTGGTATCTGATGGTATCGACCCTTCCGAGAAGAAAAAGGCCGACAAGATCGAGCAAAGTGAAGCTTTGACATTCGAGGCTGTCGCAAGGGATTGGCATACTGCCTGTAAAAGGAAATGGTCTGATTCCCACAGCGAGAGAGTTCTAAAAAGCATGGAAGATGGTCTCTTTACTGCCATTGGTAAAAGAAAAATATCCGAGCTTAATACCAGAGATCTTCTTGCCCCTATCAAGGCTGTTGAAGCTTCCGGGCGATTGGAAGTTGCTTCCCGCCTACAGCAAAGAACAACAGCAGTAATGCGATATGCCGTCCAAAATGGGCTGATAGATTACAACCCTGCTCAAGAGATGGCAGGAGCTATTGCGGTAGCTAAAAGAGTCCACAGGCCAGCTTTGCCATTCGAACGATTCTCAGAACTTTTAGAACGAATAGATAGCTTCAAGGGTAGAAAACTCACGAAGTTAGCCGTAAAGCTGACATTGCTCATTTTCATTCGTTCCAGTGAACTCAGATTCGCAAGATGGTCGGAAATCGATTTAGAGAATGCTATGTGGACTATTCCTGCAGAGCGAGAGCCATTACCCGGAGTGAAACATTCGCACCGTGGTTCGAAAATGCGAACTCCACATCTTGTTCCTTTGAGTTGTCAGGCATTGGCTGTGCTGACGAAAATCAAAGAGATCAGTGGTGACCATGAACTCGTATTTATTGGCGATCATAATTTCCGCAAACCTATGAGCGAGAACACAGTTAATAAAGCTTTGCGAGCTATGGGCTATGACACAACCGTGGAGGTCTGTGGACATGGATTCAGGGCTATGGCTTGTAGTGCCTTGATTGAATCCGGCTTGTGGTCGAAAGATGCTGTTGAACGGCAAATGAGCCATCAGGAGCGGAACTCAGTTCGTGCTGCCTACATACATAAAGCAGAGCACCTTGATGAGAGAAAGCTTATGTTGCAGTGGTGGGCCGATTACCTTGACCTCCTTAGAATACGACAAGTTTCACCATTTGATTTTAAAAAGACTTAACTATGAATAAGTAGTTAATTAATCGTTCTCCCTTATCAACCTTGTTAAGGGAGAATTAATTCAAATAAGCAGTGTTAACTCATTCAAGCTTTGAATACAGTGGAGGGATTAATGAAAGTAGTAAGCCCTTATGAAGAATTAAAAAGCTGGTTTAGTCTCGAAAACTATGAGCAGTTAAAATCACTTACAATCAAAGAACTGCATACAGAGCTTGCCTTTAGAGAAGCGATTTTCGACAGTGTAAATTTTGGTTGGGAAGATGATAATCAAAATTTAAGGTCTATCCTTGAAGGTAATCCTATTTTAAGCATACAAGATAATAATCATGGTCATTTTGGCAAGGGCCAAAGACATGTTGCGCAGGTTAGCTTTGGTGATATAAAAAAATTAGAGAACAAGTTAATAATGTTTAGCATGGATTTTTTTGAAGAAAATGGCGATTTCAAAAAAGAGTTGAAAAAGAAACCAATAACAAAAACTATGAGAGACTTTTTTCTTAACCAAAATAGCAGCAAAATGTATGTTTCATTTGATTTAGGAATGTCCAGCGATGAAGAAATTATAACAGCCTTACAAACGATGCTACCCATTCTCAGGAAAGAATATGAAATTGAGCCAGTCAAAACAGAAAAAATTGGACTGGCAAAGATAAGAAAACTTGTCGATTACAATATTATCCCAATGATGGATCTATTGATTTGGGCAAAATTTAAAAAAGTAAAAATCTCAAATATGGTCTTGTCTCGTGTCTTGTATCCCGACTTTACAAGTGAGATCAGAGGAGAAGATCACATTAAAGATACAGACAGGCCTGTTGCAGAGAAGTCATTGAATGGAGAAACAACCCGTAGTCTCGAATACTTTATCAGCAAAAACAGCCATCTCCTCAACATACCGATTTCTGAACTCGGCTCTTTCTAGTTGTAAATCATCATGTTAATTGTCAAGGGGAGGGCGTAAATATTTTTCTTCCCCGGAATTTCCTTTCATTCTTCCCTCATTTAACTTTTCAGTTATCAGCATTCCCTTCATAGATACAAATCTGTGTGGCTAATATCTCCGTAACGGAAACGGAGGAGACAGCAAAATGAATACAACCGATACAACCAATCAAAGCTTAATTCGTTTATCAGAAGTCTTGAAACGAACTGGTTTCGGCAAAGCCTGGATCTATCGTCTGATCAAAGATGATAAGTTTCCTGCCCCTGTCAAAATTGGAACTCGTGCAGTAGCTTTCGTCGAAAGTGAGATTGATGCCTGGATTCAGTCTGTTATAGAAACAAGTCGAAATAATGTTGCTTAGTCAATTTGGGAGACATGTTATGAATATCGAAGAATTTGTGAGTGAAGATAACCATATGTGTAATCTGGGTCAGGACCTTTTTTGTGAAATTTTCGAACCCGGAGCGATTTACGATTTACCTGATAATGAGTTTAACAGAAAGATTGTTTACTGGTTAAGCCAGTATTTAGTGGGGAATCTAAGAGAACCGTTAGATTCGATCTCTGAGCTTAATATTTTCGAACAGTTTTATGTTTATGAGACATGGTTCTCGCTAATTAAATGCCCTGATGAAATTAGGAATTTATCGAAACGGATAATTCAATATCAGATTGGGCTGAAAACTCTTTTATAAAAATGTAAAGTTTGTCCCCATATTTTGGCATAAAACCTTACAAAATAACTTACATTATTTTAGTTGCCGTTTATTAGCAAGGCAGTGAGATAGTTTTCGAAGTATTAGGTGTACATAATATTAACTAGATCTACCAGATGATAATTTGACAGGAATAATCGTCTATCTCACTGTTTTAATTTAAATAAATGGTTCTAACGATTCAAATAAATTTGTAAATCTACGAAATGCTTATTATTAATATATTGGAATTATACTTTTTGTAAGGTTTAGGAGGAAAATATGAGCAGTATTTGTGTAGATTCGTTTATGTTGGAAAATGGTGAGAGGTATTGTCATGTTGTAAATAAAAAAACGGGTGAGCCATTGTATTATCCAAATTTGTATATAACAACACAAGTCAGAAATCGGTCAGAGTCTATATCAACAATGAAAGTTATAGCCGGTAGCATTTCATTGTTATATCGATTCTTTATGAGTAAAGAGATCAATATTGATGAAAGAATTCAGAAAAGGATATTTCTGGCTCCTCATGAAATTGATGATTTGATTGAGTTTACTTCATTCAATTTTAAAAGTGGCGTAGATAGTGATTTTTGCGTTTCAAATGTCAAAAAACCAACTAAGTATTTTCGGATTACAACAATAGCTAACTATCTGGAATGGCTATGTAAAATACTTCTTTCTCATACATGTCAGAAAGATACAATCAAAGAGATACTTGTTTTCATTAACAATATAAAAAGAAAGAAACCAAGAAACAATGACAAATATGTTATGGATATAGAGAAGAGCTTAGACAAAGCTCAACTGGATTGTTTGTTTAGCATTCTTTCGCCAGGAAGTAACTTGAATCCGTTTACGGAAATAGTACAAAAAAGAAATAACCTAATATTCCTATTATTACATTGCTTTGGCATGAGAGCCGGTGAACTTTTGAATCTGCGAATTGGTGACATAGATTTTGCAGAATCAACAATCGCAATAAGAAGGAGAGCAAATGATAAAACAGATTCACGAGTTTATCAGCCATTAGTGAAGACTTGCGAAAGAAAATTAATTGCTGATACAAAACTTATATATGAAATTTCAGATTATATTTTGAATGATCGCAGGAAAGTTAAAAATTCTAATAAGCATGATTTTTTGTTTATTACCTATAAGGAAGGGAAGACTCAAGGGCAACCTCTGTCATTTTCCTCATACCATAAGATAGTGAGTGTTGTTCGTCAATCCTCCACACTTCTAGGTGGATTGACGGGTCACAAACTCAGACATACATGGAATTATGAGTTTTCGAAAGCAATAGATGAGAATCAGGAAATATCCGATGAAAAAGAACAGCAAATCCGTTCTTATCTCATGGGATGGCGGCCCGGTTCAGATACTTCAATAATTTATAATCGCAGGCATATTTTTGAGCTATCGAAAAAATCTGCACTTGAACAACAAGAGCAACTATTCAAAGGAGGATTTGATGAATAATTTAATTAAATTTAACTCTGATAAAATGTCTTTTCATGAACATAAAATCGTCAGTTCGATTGAAAGCAATGGAATCAAAATTAGAGAATTGATATGTGTTATGAATGAAAAATTGGTTTGTGGATTTGTATATACAGTACAATATTATTTTAATAGCAACAGCTATTTGTATGTGAAAAGTATTGTTAGAAATATGGAGAATCTTATCCGTAAACTATCTCCTGCTCATATTGATGATAAGGTTCTAATTGAATATCAAAATAAGCAATTATCAAAAGCCCCAATATCATTTCGCGTTTTACGACCATTTTTGATTAAATGGTTTGAGTTTGGATATCCTGGAGTAGATGAAAGCGCAGTAGAACTGTTAAAGCATTTGGACCTAAAAATAAAAAAAGCTGGTCAATCTGTGTTACAAGATGATCCAACAAAGGGCCCACTAACTAAAGAGGAACATACTTCCTTGATCAGGGCTATGAATCATGCATATAGAATAGGTGTACTGTCACTGTCAGATTATGCAATATCGCTATTAAAAAGTCTGACAGGTAGAAGACCTCAGCAGTTAGTTATGTTGAAATATAACGACCTTCTTCAAAAGAACTTAGATAATGGTAAAGTAGAATATTTAATTTCAGTACCGCGAGTTAAACAAAGGGGTAAACAACTACAATATCGAGAACTGCCAATAATCTCAGAGGTTGCATCAATTGTTCAACTGCAAGCTAATCAATCCGTTAGGTTTGTTGAGCAAACCCTTGGTAAAACTCTTGATGATTATAACAAAGGAAAGGTTCCAGTTTTCTTGAACGAGGAAAAACTGCTTGATTTAGCCATAATAGATTCTAATTTCCTGGAGTCTAATAAAATATATGCAAAACCAACAATTGCTAATAGAGCATTGAAGAACATTATTAATACTGGGAACTTAATTTCAAATCGTACAGGTTCTCTACTCAATGCTACTCCTCGCAGGCTTCGCTATACGATAGCAACCATGCTGGCTAGAGAGGGACATAATGCCAATACTATAGCTGAATTGTTGGATCATTCTTCTACTTCAAGTACGGGCATTTATATTAAAAATCTTGCTGGGAGTGTTGAAAGAATTGATTCCGCTGTTTCAGAACAATTGTCATTTGTCGCTGATATTTTTATGAATGGAATAAAGTCTAGAGAGAAAAAAGATTTCAAATTTTGCTCTTCGAGAAAATGCGAAAATCAGAATTTAAATGCAAGTTTCCCTTGTAATAAATGTGCTTTCTTTATGCCAGTTGATATTGATGAGGTAAATGCCCAATGAACAATATCATTTTATTTAAGTCTAAAAAACTACTTACGGCAGAAAACAATTATAATGAATTCATAAAATTTTGTCGCTATCAACTATCTGGGCTAACCCAAACTCAGGATTGGGAACAATATGTCTGGAAAGGGTATGTAACCTTTAAAAAGATAGGGGTTGGACATAAAGCATTTAACTCCAAAGATGCAATGAATGAAGATTTTCTCGATTTTGCAAAAGCATATATCAGATATCAACACTCATTGAAACCCTTGAAAAATTATGGGGCTACAATGATGGCCTTGAGATGTCTCGAACAGTCTCTTTTGCAAGTTCTGAACAGTGGTCTCATTTATAATGTTACAGCAGTTGTTTTTGATGAGGCAATGCAAATCGGAAGTAAATATTTTGAAGGTAATGTTCTCGCTCAATGTGGGATACAGCTTGAAAAATTATCAAAATTTCTATGTGAACATAACCTTGTGAAATCAGGATACATATCCTGGAAAAACCATGTGAAGCAGAAGGTCAAAAACAACTATCTTCCTGAGATTGAGGACTATCACAGAAACGATAAGTTACCAGATGAAACGGCATTACTTGCTATTGCTGATATTTTTTCTAAAAATGATGAGCTACTGAGTCCAAGGGATAAATTCACCAGTGCAGTATTTGCACTTCTGCTTTGTTGTCCGAGCAGAATTTCTGAGATTTTAGCCTTACCTGCTGATTGTGAGATTACACAAAAAGATGAGAGGGGGGTCGAAAGATATGGTCTGAGATTCTATTCGGTTAAGGGGTATGGCCCTAATATCAAGTGGATTCCACAGGTTATGATACCAGTTGCGAAGAAAGCGATTAGGAGACTGCTTTCCTTATCACAAAATGCAAGGGAATTAGCTCAATGGTGCGAAAAATACCCTGATAAATTTTACCGACATGAACTTTGCCCAAAAGTTGATGAAAAATTAAAGTTGACTGTTGTACAGGTTTGTCATGCACTTGGCTATCCTTTACATGATCGTAAATCATGCGTTCTAAAAATTAAAAGAACGAGTTTGGATGGTGGGAAAAGTTTCTTAAACTCCAATGATTATAATTATTCATTGAGTGAGCTATGGGAAATGATTAGCTCTGGTTTTAGTAGAGACTTTCCTTGGTATGATGAAGAAAAATCTATAAGATTTAGTAATGCATTATGTTTATTGAATCCTCGCCAATTTTCTTTATCCCAAATGAGTGATATCTATTCATTTTACAAACCTACTAAAGGATTCTTTTTTAATGATATACAAAATAAAATGCGTCACGAGTCTGGATTTAAAAATATTTTCGCCCGATACGGATATTATGATATTGAAGGTAAGCCGTTACTTATCCGGTCACACCAACCACGGCACCTTTTAAATACAATAGCCCATTATGGTGAAATGTCTGAACTGGATATAGCTAAATGGTCTGGTCGTGTCAATGTGAATCAGAACAGAGTTTATAACCATGTTTCGGAAGAAGATATGTTAGATAAAATCAAAGCTATTAAATTGAATGGGAGTAATTATTGTCAAAGTGAGACAATACCCACAAATGAATTGACAATTGATTTTGATAACCTTAATCAAGGTGCAATACACTTAACAGAATTTGGTTACTGTGTACATAACTATTTAGTTAAGCCTTGTGCGAAAATCAATCAGTTTGTTGAGTATGATAATGAAACACTGGACATGAAATCAGTAGATAGAATTAGACTGCAATCTGTCCGAGAGAAAATAATGCAATTAAAGAGAATAACTAAGATCGCTTATGAAAATGGTGATTATGGTGCAGACAAATGGTTGCAACACCATGAAAAAAATTTGGAAAGAATTAATAAGCTTTTGAATAATTAAAATAGGAGATACTGATGGCAAAACACTTGAACAGGAGTGAAATAAAGGCAATTAAAAACATTATACTGACTTGGGACGGTAAAATCACATGGAGTGATTTATGTGAATCAGTTTATAAGAATCTAAACAGAACTATCACAAGGCAATCTTTAAGTGCTCATGATGAAGTTCTTGAAGCATATAGAACAAAGAAAAACTTATCCAATTTGAAAAAATCTGGTCTTAAGAAACCAGCTAACCTAACTATTGCGGCACAACAAATAATAAATCTTAAAGCCGAAAATGAAATGTTGAAAAAACAGAACAATAGATACAAAGAGCAGTTTAGCTATTGGCAGTATAATGCTTATAGACATGGCCTCACTATGGAACAATTGAATAGACCATTTAATAAAAAATAGCAATTGATAGGTTGCACCTATTGACAAGTTAAATAAATGCGATAAATATAAACATATGGTCAGGAAGACTATTTCAATTATGCAAGGATGCATTTTATGGACAAAAAAATCATCAATCCAGAGTTTACTCTGGAAGAGCAACTTATCATTATAATTGATAAATATATATCAAAACGATATCAGCCGAACGATAAAAGTTTCTCATACCAGCTATACCTGCTTTTTGTTGGCTATCATTTAAAATATTTCTACCCAAGACAGCTATACACTCGCTCTAATCGTAACATAGACAACATTATGACGATGTTCAGTACTGTATACAAATGTCTTACAAGTACTTTGTTACAGCGATTAAACAATAAGGAGGCTGTTATCAGGGAGCTAAATTCTCTCGTTAACTATATTGATAACAATCAAGAAAAAGCTGAAGAAATCTATGCTACTGTCAGAGCACAATATGAAATGAAAGTAATTGAGGGAGAGTTAACCCATGAAGTTCGCGTGAGAGCCGTCAGGTTATAGGCAATAAAAAAAGCCCCTATGCAGGGGCTAAAAGAGACTTCTTGATATAGAATACTACTGAACTTCTTTCCAGACACCGTCAGCTTTCACAAGCTTAACAGGCTTTGTCTGTTTCATATTGCTGATGGATGCATCAACAATGCAGTTATAAACATTGTTTGCTTCTTCTGTGCAATTTACTTTCTTCACATAATCGATTCTTAAAAGATCTTTTTCGGGAATACTTGAGTTCAGAGCTTTCATACTTGCATTTGATCTATCTACAACACTTTTGAAAGCATTGTATATGTCTTTTTCAGAAGGTTCGGAATTACAGGCTGTTAATAGAAAAGTAGAAAGGAGAACTGCGAGAATTGAGTATGTTTTCATTTTCTTATCCAGGAAACGATTAATTAAGAATGCCAGATTTTGTATTGTTATTATCAGTAGAGAATGTCCATTTGCTTACGGTTTCTCTATTGAAGTCGATTTCGAGAGTTTTAGACTGAGTCTGGGAACCGCCAGTTAGCAAACCGACAACAGGGATAAAAGTCGAGGCATTGAACTGATTGTTATACATGAAATATCTCCATTGCTCGTTGCCATCGTCAAGAGTCGTTCTGGTATCAGGCTCACCAAGTTGAGCAAGTAGCTCTGCCTTAGTTGTTTTGTTTTTAATTATTTTTGATTGTAGACTCTGTGCCGTTTCATTTTTGATTTTTTGGTTGCCGGATGTAGAACAGCCCGAAATTGAAAATATTGCAATGAAAAAGGAGGTGACAATAAATTTATTCATTTTATCTTCCTTATTATATTTGGACAGGGTTAGCTTTTATGTGTGAAAACGGCTCTGTGTGCAAATTTCTTACGTAAATAAAATCTTAAAAAAATTGCTGAGGCAAAATAGATAACGACAGTTAATATAAAACTTTGACTGATAGCGAATATGAGGAAAGCAATCGCTAACAGCACAATTCCTATTAGTAAAGCAAGCCACGTTGAAACAACACCATAGTTAATTGTTGCGTGACAGCCAGTGCAGACACGGACACCAAATGGGCTTTCTTTGAAGCAAAATGGGCACTTTATAGTTTCGTTTTTCATAGCTATCCCAATCTGGAAGATTAAATGCTGTTTGCAGGGATTCTCGATGACCGGCTCGCTTTAGTAAAATTGCTTGTACCGATCGATGATTGGCTCTTAATAGGTTGTGACTATCATAACTAGATTATCGATCTGTAATAACGATCAATATTTTATTGACTAAACACAAATTTGTTACTGTGGATAGAGTGCGGTTACGAAAAGCATTTGTAATTAACTGTCTATAAACGAATTTTTCTTGCAGGTTTTAGATGATGTGTTGAATAGACTTCTGAGAAGTTTGTAGGAGTCTCATGAAGAATGCTCTTACCATAGCTTCTGAGAAGCTCTATGAACCTTCTTAAAAATGGAATCCAGCCACTAAGCCTGGAGTGTTTTTGCCTTTGAACTGCATTTTTTTGAAGAATCTTTTCTTTGATTTCGTTTCGTTTGTCTTCTCTGAGTCGTAATTCCAGTTCTGCAATTTTTTCAACGATACTTTCCTTTCTCTCAGTGGTTTTCAACACTGTTGCAGTAGCAGTAGCAGTAGCAGTAGCAGTAGCAGTAGCAGTAGCAGTAGCAGTAGCAGTAGCAGTAGCAGTAGCAGTAGCAGTAGCAGTAGCAGTAGCAGTAGCAGTAGCAGTAGCAGTAGCAGTAGCAGGAGCAGTAGCAGGAGCAGTAGCAGGAGCAGGAGCAGGAACAGGAACAGGGTGGTCTTTTGCCGGTGTGCTGGATCGCAGAGCTTCTAGATCGCCTGGGTTGTAGTTGAGCCTGTTACTAAGATTTGCCCAAGAGTAGCCCTTACCCAATTGCGAAGCTTTGAAAGCTATATCGCGGTATGAGAATGAGAACCCGTTCATTTTCCCGGTAGACGCGACATTCGCTGTCCAGCCGACTTCGGCTTCTTCCAGCCTCTTGATAAAAGTTAAAAGATCAGGTGTATCTGCCAAACTTTTATCAAGTATCTGCTGAAGGGATTTCTTGGTGCAGGGAAGCCCAGTCCGTTCTGATAGCATCTGTTCGTTGCGAGAGATTCTTTTCCGCTTCGGTTGTGTATTTGAGAGGGATGGTGCTGTCTTGGTCACTGTCAGACCGTGAGCCATTTCGAGTTCACTAATGATCCGTGTGCTTATAAGGTTTTCGTTCCTACCCAAGTAGAGCTTCCCACCGGCTATGTCGATTCTGCTGGCGATAATGTGTATGTGCTGACCAGCCTGATCATCATGAAGAACATAGCAACGGAGGTGTGTATCACCGAACCCCATTCGCTTCATGTAATCGTCAGCAATTCGTTTCCATTGTTGGTTGGTAAGAGATTCTCCTTGGGGTAATCGAAGTGAATTGTGCCAAACAGGTTTCTGGACATCTGGTCGAAGCTGTTTGCTGCGATCAAACTCAGCGACCAGTTCAAGAGCAGAGTCGCCCAGCATATTGCCCCCGATTACGACTGGATCGCATTTATGATGTGCTCCCGGTTTCAATGCATACTGGGCCACACCAGCGAAGCTCTTACCCCTTTTGATCTTCTGCATACCCTTCATCAGGTTTGCTCCAGATCTCTGTATTTAACAGGTTTTGGCGAAGCTCTTTAATTAATCTGCTAACAGCAAATAGTTCAGTGTGAGTAAGCCTGCTGTCTTTGTTCTTGTTATCAATATGTAGAGCAATGCGATTTAACTTCTGATTAATCTCGCCCAAAGTCTTCCATGTACTTAGGTTGATCGGTGGCACAATAGTGGGGAGCTTCTGTAACGAGGCCATACGTAACCATTCGCCTTTGGGTGTAGAACCGCGTTTAGTGTTGAGCAGGTGAAGTTCTGTGTCATTAAGCCGAACACTAACGCAGTGAGTTCTCAGCATTTGTGGTATCAAGGTAGTAACTGAAGATTTTTCTATTACAGGCGTAGTACTTGTTCCAATGTGAAATATCGGTAATTTTTTTTCCATATGAACTCCTTTTCATATTTGAAATTGAAGGTTTAATTAAGGTTTATTTTGGTTTTGATTATTTGTCAAGAGCGATTTGGATTGCTCTTATTGAACCAAGATTACAATTTTTATTATTGCATAGGTACATGAAGATGATGTATATGTTATTTATAGATTCTATGCAATATAGTTATTGTTTTTTTTGATTTAATACTGGGCTTTAACAAACCCAGTATTAAATAATAATCTACAGTTAACTTAATGCAGTAAGTAACCTTTCAGAACTTAAATGATTTATCTGATTGGTTAAGAGGGTGTTTTTTGTCTTGAATATCAATCATATATTGTCTAATTCTCCTTTATCCCAATCATTGCGTCCATAAAAACAACCAAATAGGTAGTAAATAATATTTAATTTATGCATCAACCTAAATAAAGTGATTATTTCACTATTTATTTCAAGAATTGTTTTGCATTCGAAGTCTTTTTCATTAGGTGCATCATTAATTCCTTTGTTAAATCTAAATAAAACTTCTTGACTTAATTCATTATACTCCCAGTTATTATGTGCGATAGAATTTCTAATCTTATTAGAGATGATCTTCAGGTCCTTCTCAAAGTAGCTTCCCTTCATGAAGCGTGCCTTCATTCCAAGATCAAGCTCTGAGAATTCGGCAATGTTATTTATGAATACCTTCCCTTTCCGTGTCCTCACATAATTCATTTTGAAAGTGTCATAATTATCACTTTCTTCAATGTTTCTTAATCCGACAATAAGAATATATTGTTTTGATATAACTTCGGTCAAGTCTTTGTATATATTAAGAATAACCTCAACCTTTTCACTAACTAAACGTAGTGGCGATTTTCCTTTCTTATAATTAGTACTACTATAATCCGAAAGGAAAATGGATGGCCTAAAAAATTCCTCATTGGAATATATATTGGAGTAGATCTTGTTTGTTGTTTTTATGGAGTCTTTTAAATGCCTATTATTAGATAAGTATGAATGAAACTCACATAGTTTCTCTTTTTTTAAACCTGATAAATAGGATGATAGTTCTTTTATATCATGGTCAGGTTTCATACCTTTATTTAAGGCAATTGATATACCGAATAGTGTTTTGTAAAATATAATATCAACATCTCTTGAAGTTATATAATCAATAACAGAAATACTATCAATGTAGTTTGAATCCACACCGATTACAATATCGAAATCTTCACGCAATAATGTCCTTGAAGTATGATACAACTCCTTAATCTTGCTGTTTTTATAGAAATTGAAAAGGCTCTGAAGTACTAAAATATGTTCACTGTAGAAGTTAAGTTCACTGGTTACAACCTTGAAATGTTCAATGTTATAACCTTCTTTTAATCCAAGACATGCAATATTGAAAGGAGTTAAAGGAGACCAGCCATTAGTTAGTAATGCTGGGAAATCCAAATGTAACCTAATTGATTTTACATTAAATATATCTTTATTTTTTCGCCCGACTGCAGTGACATTTTTCAATATTCGATTTGTAGACCGTATTGGATCAATCTCAATTGAGAGAACACCACTACAGTGCGGGCAGCAAAAGCCGAACACTTGTGGTGTGTTTTTGTTTGATAACCCTATGCTGCAATTAAAAACATCCTTGCAAAAATCACATTCTAACTGACCTAAATCCCAATTCATAAATTTTATCCTAATGAAAAAATGGCAATTGATGTATTTCTAATGGTCATATACAAACATGTTAAAACAATTATTATAAGCTATAGTTGAGGGGAAAGTAATGCATAAATTATACCTACTGGGTTGTTCTTTATTATGTGAGTAATTTTTGGCTTAGGTTGTAATTCTATTGTTAGATAACTAGATATAATGTGAATTTGAAACTACCACTTCAAAAAATGAACTTAGCTCTACGGATAAGATTCTTATAAGGACATGACTAGAGCTAAAACGGAATTTCTGATGCTATATATTAATATTGACTAGTTGTTTACTTTTACAATCGAAGAGCAGAAAAAGCAAGGCAACTAAGAGAAGCGGAGCTTCGTAGAGTTAGCTCTTGCTTAAATATCAAAATGTCTCATCAATTAAATTTGACAATTTTAAATTCACATGTTTAATATTCATTAAAAATGGAGGGTTATATGGAAAAAATTTTTTATAGTAAAGTTTTCAAAATGGCTATTTATATTGCATCTTTTGTATATATACTCATAGTTACTTTTTGTATCTTGCTTTTAAATACTGCTTCTCTTTCTGAGTTCAATATGAACATGCTGCGTTGTTTCACGACAGCATGTATTTTTCAATTGCCAATGATAGTCTATCTATTATATCGGATATTTAAACTTAGTAGATAGAATCACTTGTTTTTATATTCGTTAAATGAGAATAGTATTAAAAATAACTTTGCTACGGTGCAGGCGGCTAAAAAGGATAAGATAGCGGCAGTATATTCATTTTCAGGTAGTTTAATATTTTCAAAAACATTAAATCCTATACTCTTTGTAATTGCAATAATGGATACTACTGCTGCTGATAGTGCTAAACTTAGATCTGTACTCCAATATACCATTCTTCTTAATGAAGTAATAAATGAAAACAAAGATAATATGATTCCCATAGCAATAGGAACAACAAATAGGCAATAAACAGGTAAGGTTTTTGCAGCAATAATGTATATCATAAATAATATGATTGTTGAGCTAACTGGGAAAAAAAACAATAACATTATGATAAACAGAATTATTCCCAGAACGCCAATTTTGTTTTTCGTAGTTGTAGCGGGTTGCATATAAACTCCATTAATTAATATTATTCTAACTATAAATGTTGGTAGTTCTTGTAATCATATAGACAAAGTAACCGCCTATAGGATGTGCTATTTTTATCTGCACATTCTAACAAAAATGATTTGACTTCATCAGATGTTAACCTGTTTTCATAGTAACTATGAAAAATACAATCATCTTTCTTTGATAAAGAAATTGTATGATTTGAAATTATTTCTGCAATGGTGTTGTGATTATTGCTACAATTATTAGCGGAGGTCCTTTCAAAATGATCTCCAAGTTTTCTCCTCTGTTGTTCTTTATAGATCTCGACATTTTCTAATTCCGGGCAAATTTCACTAAAAGCAAAAATTGGGAAGAATTGAGAACTTTGTATTTTCTGTTTGTTCAATAGTATAATTAACTGTTTGTTAGCTTCTTCGACAATCTTGAAATAATCTTGCATCATTTCAGGTTTCGTTTGAAATTCATACTTGACCCTTTTATGTGAGCCAACAGCTAAAACCATTTGCCCATTTTTTAACTGATCTAAATCTTCAGTAATTTTTACCTCTATGTCTCCACCACTTTTAATCTCATTCCAAACCTTCTGAACTTTTCTTATATCCATCGCTGAAACTGGAAGGATAAGATTAGATAAACTTGAGAAAATGGATATGTAGTTGTCTGTCTTTATTTTGTTTATCCGTATAGTTGTTCCTGATCCAATGTATATATCATGCTCTGATATGGTAGTAGAGTTTGAATCTGGTTCATATTCAACTAATAAAAAATTATTGCGAATCTTGTTGGCTAAAACGGAATTTGTGGGAACATAAGAAAATATGGTTTTTAAAATTTGTTGAATATTTCTATCACTAATACTATAACCTATAAAAATTACTGGGTTGTGTATGAATAATGAAAGCAACTGTGCTCTTATTAATTCATATTTGCTATCAAAATAGTTATAGTCTTCTTCTGTAATCGTTAGTTCAGAAGGGGCTGATACACAGCCATGTATTTTATAAACAGAGCCATAAGGATTACTTAGCAATATACTATTGCCGATCAAAGGCTCAAATTCAAAAAATTGCTCAATCAAAGTATCATAGTTAGTTGTAATAATCGAACCGATGTTTTTTCTCATTTTAATAAGTTCAGCTATTTCATCATTTTTATCCTCTTTAATGATCACATTGGATAATAAATGTGTAATGTATATCTTGAACCTGCTTAAATTTATTCCTTTATCCATTTCGCTATAAAAAATATCATTTATCTCTTTGAATTTTCCATTTCTATCTTTAGATAAAGTTGTATTGAATATTTTTTCTATTTCACTGGCAATTTTATCATACTTATACTCGCCATTGATTTGACATTTTGATTTAATATCCAGATATGTTTCTTTATCATCAGTGAGTTCGAAACAAATATGTGAAAGTAATCCATTCCAATCAAAGGAGTTTGAAAGGTACCGCAAGCTAAACCCAGTTCCAATGAAGAGAACTGGATGATTTCGATAGTTTGCAATAAATTCTTGAATTTCCATCTTTCCCTTGCCTCATCGCATTGATTTTGCATAATATTTTATAAGTGAGATATGGCTTATTATTGATCCTAAGTATAGTTATTGTCTAGTCTAGATGATTGAAAATTAGACATATTTTGCTAAAGGTTTCGGTACTCTTTATATATGAAAATTATTGTGTTTTCTTTAGGCATTTAACTGCGTAATGAAAGGATATATCTTCAAGCCCATCATTTGTTTTAATATAGAAACACGTTGTACCGTGTATTGATTTACCAACTGTAATTCCTAGAAAACCATTTGAAGTTTTATGTTCCCATTCGTCATGGTTTTTTAGCAGGCCTAAGATGAAATCATAATTTTCACCACTAATTTCATCACCAGTATTTGTGACCGAAATTATATTTTGGACTCTGGTTATGATATCAGACTTCTTTTTGTAGATTTCCTTGTTGATTAAATAAGACATAGGAAAGGTGCGAACAAGTTCCTGATATGAGATCATCATATTCATCCGGAGCGCATCCCAGAGGGACATCATGAGCCATCAACTCACCTTCGCCGATAGTGAATTCAGCACTAAACGCCGTCAGACCCGAAAAGAGATTTTCCTCTCCCGCATGGAGCAGATTCTGCCATGGCAGAATATGACCGCTGTCATCGAGCCGTTTTATCCCAAGGCGGGCAATGGCCGACGGCCCTATCCGCTGG
>OJJJ01000107.1_pt1 | contig 54415 bp, 51 predicted proteins | sample 1596311 | NCBI WGS metagenome assembly OJJJ01 (sample SAMEA4350140, study PRJEB24818) | metagenome | biome: human; feature: gut; material: faeces | place: Denmark | collected 2013-09
AATTTGCCTGGCGGCTGTAGCGCGGTGGTCCCACCTGACCCCATGCCGAACTCAGAAGTGAAACGCCGTAGCGCCGATGGTAGTGTGGGGTCTCCCCATGCGAGAGTAGGGAACTGCCAGGCATCAATTAAGAAGAACCCCGTACCGTAAGGTGCGGGGTTTTTTGCTTTTATGGCCCTTCTCCGAATCCCTTATCCTGCTAATGAAATATGTGATCCTGATCTCAATGTCAATTATAACAAAATTATAACATTTCATTTACGAAGCAATTGAGTCCTCTATGGCTCAGCACGCCGTTTTTTATGGCAGGAGCATCATCACAATGACAGAAAGTATTACAACACACGGGACACTGGTTAACAGTGATACCCGTAGAAGGGTATGGGCAATCATCAGTGCCTCTTCAGGGAATCTGGTTGAATGGTTCGACTTCTATGTTTATTCATTTTGTTCACTCTATTTCGCCCATATTTTTTTCCCATCAGGAAACACGACAACGCAACTTTTGCAAACGGCAGGGGTTTTTGCCGCAGGTTTCTTAATGCGCCCTATTGGTGGCTGGATGTTCGGGCGCATTGCCGATCGTCGCGGACGTAAAGCCTCCATGCTGATCTCGGTCTGTATGATGTGCTTCGGTTCTCTGGTGATCGCTTGTTTACCGGGCTACGACGCCATCGGTACATGGGCACCCGCTCTGCTTTTACTGGCTCGTTTGTTCCAGGGACTGTCAGTTGGTGGAGAGTACGGCACCAGTGCTACTTACATGAGTGAAATTGCACTGGAAGGGCGTAAAGGTTTTTACGCCTCCTTCCAGTATGTCACGCTCATAGGGGGTCAGTTGTTAGCCATCCTTGTTGTGGTGATCCTTCAGCAGATCCTGACAGACGATCAACTCCACAGTTGGGGATGGCGTATCCCTTTTGCAATGGGAGCCGTACTGGCGATCGTTGCGCTCTGGTTGCGTCGCCAGCTAGATGAAACCTCCCGAAAGGAGGTCAGGACGCTGAAGGAAGCAGGAACATTCAAAGGGCTCTGGCGTAACCGCAAAGCCTTTCTGATGGTGCTTGGCTTCACAGCAGGTGGTTCTCTCAGTTTTTATACTTTCACCACCTATATGCAAAAATATCTGGTGAACACGACGGGAATGCACGCTAACGTCGCCAGTGTGGTGATGACGGTGGCTCTGTTCGTCTTTATGCTCATACAACCTCTTATTGGTGCACTTTCCGATAAAATTGGCCGACGAACGTCAATGCTGATTTTTGGTGGATTGTCCGCGTTATGTACCGTACCCATTTTGTCCGCGCTTCAACACGTCTCTTCACCGTATGCAGCATTTGCGCTGGTGATGGTAGCGATGGTGATTGTCAGTTTCTACACGTCTATCAGTGGGATACTGAAAGCAGAGATGTTCCCGGCACAAGTTCGTGCCCTCGGTGTGGGTCTTTCTTACGCGGTAGCGAATGCGTTGTTTGGCGGGTCTGCAGAGTACGTTGCGCTGTCACTTAAATCATGGGGTAGCGAAACGACTTTCTTCTGGTATGTCAGCGTGATGGGCGCTCTGGCATTTATTGTTTCCCTGATGCTGCATCGTAAGGGCAAAGGCATCCGTCTTTAATAATGCGCCAGCTGCCACACGGCGTAGCCGGTCGTTGCACCGGCTACGTCCCACGCAAAATCTTTCCAGCTCCAGCCACTCCCCGCCGGGCGGCTGTCCCAAAATTCTTTGGATGCGCCAAGGCTGACAGAGAACATAAAGCCGATAGCTGCGCTGCGATCCCGGTTGTAGCCCTGGCGTTGAGCTACTTCATTACCGGCAGCGGAAAGCATTGCTGAAGCAATAAAGTGTTGGGCTTTATCCTGACCAGACCAGCTATCGTTTGCCATATGGCTGCAGCCATTCAGACAAAGGGTTGTCAGCAGGAGATAAATACGCATCACAACAGGCTCCATAAAAAAAGCCCTGTCGTCGACAGGGCCTGAGCGTTACAAAATGCGGCTGATAAGGCGGTCAATACGGATGCGGCGTAAGCGTCGAATAAGTTTTCGGACTTTCACCGGATAATCAGCAATGCTCTGAAGATCGCGATAATGCTGAACCACAGTCGTATGAGTGCGAATAAGCTCCAGCTCACGCTCGCGTTTTGCGGCTAATTCATGCTGCGGATCGTGGATCAGGATGGCATTTTCCAGGTCCAGACGCCATGCGCGAGGGTTCAGGTTATTGCCGGTCAGCAGCATCCACTCGTCATCAACCCACATGCCTTTGAGATGGTAGCTGTTATCTTCATCTTTCCAGAGACGAACAATCAGCTGATCAGTATTCACGTAATACTGTAAACGGCTCAGGAAACGACGCAGGTTGATCTCGTAAAGATAAGGTAACGCGCCGATGATTTTGAAGGGCTGATCTTCCGGAATGAAGAAGTCGTTTGCCGTTTTATCACCAACGATGATCTCCACTTTTTTACCATTGCGCAGCAGTTGAATGATATTACGCACCAGCACAGCAGGAAGGTTGAAGTACGGCGTACAGATCGTGAGCTTCTGTTCCGCGCATGGCATCAAATGGAAGATTGTTTTGTTCAGCAGGCTTGATTTGCCTAACCCTACCAGAGGCGTAACGGATAACTCTTCGTTATTAGCGTTACCCTGGAAATGATAGACCGCGTCGCGTAATTCCTGACGGAAAGAGCGGACATCATTTTTAATTTCCGGGCTTTTGGGACGATGAAGATCGTCAAGACGGTTAACTCCGCGGCCGTGTACCAGATTCTTATCAACCCAGTTAAACATAATGTCCGCCATCTGAGGATTGCGAATCAGGTGGTAGCGGTCGTAGCGGTATTTATCAAGCTGATGCAGGTAAACATCATTAATGCTCGCGCCACTATAAAGAACGCTGTCATCGATGATGAACCCTTTGAAATGCAGTACGCCGAGCGCTTCACGGGTATTTACCGGGACGCCGTAAACCGGAATATCGACACCAGGGTTCTCCTGAGCCGTGCGGCAATACCAGTCAGCATTTGTGTTTGAGGCGGCAGCGCCGATGCGGCCACGCTGTGCACGGTGCCAGTCAACCAGCACGCGAACATCCAGTTCCGGACGCTGACGTTTAGCTTCATAGAGCGCATTCAGAATTGCACGCCCACCTTCATCTTGTTCAAGATACAGTGCCACAATGCAAATGCGTCGCGTGGCGCTGGCAATCTTTTCCAGAAGCGTCTCCCGAAAATGCGCGGGGGCGTAAAAGAACTCTACATCATCAACTGACTGAGAAATCTTCGGTAGTTGAGCAAGGTGTTGTTGATGTTTATTACGCTTAAATTTTGACAACATCACAGTGCGTTTCTTCTCTGTTCATTGAAGGGTTGTCTGTACCATGCAAACAACATAAGCGGACAATGATACCACCAGTGCCGTCCAAAGTGGTTAACATTTCCAGTAGCTTACTCTTGTTTATCCGATGATGTCAGGTTGAGAGACAGAGAAACGATGCCTTCATCCAGCTGGATATCAACGTCAAAACCGAGTTTTCGCGCCAGGGTTACCATGCCCCGATTATTTGGCATAGTAATGCCATTCAGGCGCAATAATCCGTGATCGCGCGTATAACTGATGAGTTTCTCCAGCAGTCGTCTGCCCAGACCAAGACCTTTGAGATCGGAACGCACCAGCACCGCAAACTCCGCATCCACGTTATCCGGGTCAGAAATCGCGCGCGTCACGCCGAGGATTTCGTCCCCCTGGTCTGAACGACGAACGGCCACAAACGCCATTTCACGATCGTAGTCGATCTGGGTCATATTGGCTAAATCATCGTGAGTAAATTCATTGATTTCGCTGAAGTAGCGATAGTAAAGATCTTCTTTGGTGACCTGCGAGATAAACATCCGCAGCTGCGGTTCATCTTCCGGCAGGATAGGGCGAAACAGCGCCCGTTCGCCATTTTTCATCTCAACCCATTCTTCAAGACGCAGAGGATAAGGACGGATGGCAAGGCGACTTTCCCTGTCCCCTTCGAAAGGCGCAATATCCAGCGTAACGTCCAGTGCCGTAAATTCATTGCCGGAAGCGAGCAGCGGGTGAATATCCAGTCGCTTGATCTCGGCGCAATCAATTATCAGGTTAGAAACCTGCACCAGGAACTGGCTTAACCCGGCAATATCGAGCGGGCGCAGGGCGCTCCGGCCACGGATCTTTTTACTCTTGATAGCCTGGATAATCAGATAGCGCGCCAGGTTCATGTTCAGCGGGGGCAGCGCTACAACCGCCTGTTCCTCAGGCTGCCATTCGACGCCGCCTTCACCGAGCATGATGAGCGGACCAAAGACCGGATCATGTTCTACAACCACCCGGAGTTCCTGCGCGCCTGCACGGTTCGCCATGCTTTGCACCAGTAACCCGTGGATTCTGGCCTGTGGCCAGGTCATTTTGACGCGATCGATAATAGCGTCAGCCGCTTGCTGTACTTCAGCTGCAGTGCGCAGATACAGCATCACGCCCTGAACATCCGACTTATGCGGGATATCCGGAGAACGAAGTTTCAGCGCAACCGGATAGCCAATTTGCTCTGCGATATGAACCGCCTCGGCGCTGTCGCTGGCAATCCAGGTCGGAAGCGTTTGCATCCCATAGCACCCAAGAATAGGTTGTACCTCGTGCGTATCCAGCGAGGTTGCGCCTTCTTCAATTGCCTGCTGCAACAGCCTGTGCACATCCACTGACCTGGCTGTCAGGTTACCGGGCAGGGCAGGCGTTTCACGCAGCTGTTTCTGGTTACGGCGGTACTCCACCATATGCATAAACGCGGTAATGGTGCCCTCCGGCGTACGGTATGTCGGTAGCCCGGCTTCACTGAACAGGCGGCGAGCCTCCTGCGAGGAAAATTCACCGCACCAGTTGGTTAACAGTGTTACATATTTACCGCGAGGATGGTTGCGTACTGCCTCAATGAGCGCGCGCGCGCTTTCACTGCCTGGCGCAACCGCGCTGGGCGAATGGATGATCATCAGCGCATCGAAATCCTGGCTGTCCAGCAAAATGGAGATTGCCTTAATGTAGCGCTCGCTGCTTGCATCATCGCGCAAATCGAGCGGGTTGCCGGGAGAAACGCTGGTCGGTAGCGCCTCACGCAGACGCTGGAGTGTCTCCTCACCCAATGTCGCCAGTTTCCCGTTGCGTAACCACAGCTCATCCAGCGCCAGTGCGGCGGGGGCGGCACCGTTACTTACAATCATTAACTTCTCGCCGCGTAAAGGACGCATATGGCTTAACGTCTCGACGGCGGAAAAGAGCTCATGGGTATCCTGTACACGCAGTAAACCAGCGCGCTGTATCGCCGCATCCCAGGCAGGGTCCATGCCCGAATGGGAGTGCAACAGACGCTGTGCCGCAGGGCTGCGGCCGCTTTTAATGACCAGAATAGGTTTATTGCGGGATGCACTACGCGCGGCTGACACAAAACGGCGCGCATCACTTAAATGCTCAAGGTAGAGCAGGATAGCGCTGGTTTTGCTGTCACGAGCCAGAAAATCCAGCAGCTCATCAACGTCGATATCCAGGCTGTCACCCAGGGCGATAAAGTAGGAAAATCCCATCTCACGCTGTTGTGCCCAGTCGAGGATCGTATTTGATACCGCTGCTGACTGAGAAATAAAAGCGAGTTTGCCTTTGCTGATCGGCACCGGGGAGAAACTGGCATTCAGCCCTTGCCAGGGAGCAAGCAGCCCCAGGCTGTTTGGGCCAAGAATGCGCATTTGATAACGACTGGCGCAGGCAAGCAGCTCAGGCTGCTGTTCAGGCGGAGACGAGAGAATAATGCAGGTTTTGCATCCTTTCTGACCAAGCGACTCCAGTAATTCCAGATTTCGTTTCGCATGCGTACACAAGACGGCGAGATCCGGCACGAAAGGCAGGCTTTGTACGTCTGGCCATGCCAGCACGCCCAGCACGGCCTTGTAAGCGGGCGTAACGGGCAACACAGGGCCATTAAATCCACCCGCCAGCAGGTTACGCATCATCAGATAACCTGCGCGATCCGGTTTCATTGAGGCACCGATAACGGCAATGGATTTAGGGCGTAGTAGCGCTTCTAACCCTCGCTGGCTCATGCAGACCTCCTGTGGATGCAAGCGACCTGATGATTTTAAACGCTTTCTGCCTCTGCTGCTGTGACGCTGCCCTTATGAACGGTTTTTCCCGCCAGGTAGCGCTCGCGAAAACAGGAAAAATGCGCCCCCAGTGCGCGGGCCGCCGCGGTATCTCCTGCCAGATCCAGCAATGCAATCGCCACTTCCGCGGTGCAATATTGCCCGTCAGCATGGGCTTCACGCAGGCGATAGGCCGAAACGCGCGAGAGATCGACGGAAATGACCGGAAGGGCGTCGAGGTAAGGGCTTTTGCGGAACATCTTTCTGGCTTCGGTCCAGGTGCCGTCCAGCATAATAAACAATGGCGGTTTACCTGACGGCGGCGCAGAAAGGACCTGGCGATTTTCACCGGCATAGGAGGCAGGAAAAACGACCACCGGTTGATAACCCGGGTTTGCAACTAAATCGAGCAATGCCTGAGGTGGCTCCGTGCGTGACCACTGGAACGCGGCGGTATCCGGCAGAATATCGGCGATAAGACGCCCCGTGTTGCTGGGTTTCATCGGCTCCGTATCGAACATGACCAAACAAAAACGGCTCTCCGCTGTACTCGGGGCAAGCGTCTCGCAGAGGCAGACCTTAAGCGGCAGCAGACAGCGCTGACAGCGGCGAATACGATTGCCACGGGCAAGAAACGGGCGCGTAGAGCGTGCAAGGCGTTCGGCGCGTAATTGAAGAACAGCGTTATCAGTCATGGGCGAAATACAGAGAAAACCCTATTTTCGCAGAGGCAGGTACGGGGCACAAGGTGTGCCCCACGATTGTTACAATGACTCGTTTAACCAGCTTTCAAAAGGCGCTTTTGGCACCGCGCCGTTGAGCATGTCGATAACCTCGCCATTTTTAAAAATCATAATGGTCGGGATACTGCGAATACGAAAACGTGCGCTCAGCTCGCGTTCGGCTTCGGTGTTCACCTTAACGAAGCGCATTTTTCCACTGCGCTCTTCTGCCACATCTTCAAAAATTGGTGCGAAGTTGCGGCAAGGGCCACACCAGGGTGCCCAGAAATCAACAACCACCGGAAGATCATCCTTGAGGAGTTTGTCCAGCGTAGCACCCGTCGCATTAATCACATCGCCATCAAATAATTCATGGCCACAACGCCCGCATTTCGCTCCATCATCCATCCGATCGTCCGGGATGCGATTAAGAGCCTGACAGTTGGCACATACGGTATTCATAACTAACCTCTGATAGAGCCGTGGGACAGCGGCAGAATGCCGGTAATGTTTCTGATATGTTACATATTATCAGCGAGCTTGTTTGAAACGACAATGCGTTTTATTCAATGAGAACAATAGTCACAGGCTTTTGTACGAAATTATGGCTATGAGCTTGCACATCGGGTAATCTGCGCGCTTCGCGCAGCGCTGGTGGAGAAAAGCATGAACGACGAAATGAAAAACAAAAGCGGCAAGGTCAAAGTGATGTATGTCCGCAGTGATGATGACTCTGATAAACGCACCCAAAATCCGCGTACCGGAAAAGGTGGCGGGCGTCCGGCGTCTTCTCGTGCAGACGGTGGCCGTCGCCCCGCCCGCGATGACAGAAATAACCGCGGTGATGACCGCAAACGTGATGACCGTAAGCGTGACGATCGCAAACGCGATGATTTCTCACGAGACGTGTCTCCGTGGCGTACCGTTTCTCGCGCACCTGGCGATGAGACGCCGGAGAAACCCGATCACGGCGGGATCAGCGGTAAAAGTTTTATCGACCCGGAAGTTCTGCGCCGTCAGCGTGCAGAAGAGACCCGCGTGTATGGTGAGAACGCTTGCCAGGCCCTGTTCCAGAGTCGCCCGGAGTGTATCGTTCGCGCATGGTTTATCCAGAGCGTCACTCCGCGCTTTAAAGAAGCGCTGCGGTGGATGGCCGCGAACCGCAAAGCCTACCACGTGGTTGATGATGCCGAGCTGACGAAAGCCTCCGGTACTGAACACCACGGCGGCGTCTGCTTCCTGATCAAAAAACGTAACGGGACTACCGTTCAGCAGTGGGTGAGCCAGGCGGATGCTGATGACTGTGTGCTGGCGCTGGAAGACGTGGGTAACCCGCATAACCTGGGCGCGATGATGCGTAGTTGCGCGCACTTTGGCGTGAAAGGTGTACTGCTGCAGGATGCCGCGCTGCTGGAATCCGGTGCTGCGATCCGTACTGCGGAAGGTGGAGCCGAGCATGTCCAGCCAATCACGGGCGACAGCGTGCTGGATGCCATTGAGCAGTTCCGTAAAGCGGGCTATTCCATTGTGACCACCTCCAGCCATGCCGGTACGCCGCTGTTTAAAGCGACGCTGCCACGTAAAATGGTGCTGGTATTAGGTCAGGAACGCGATGGTCTGTCAGATGCGGCGCTCTCCAGTGCGGATCTGAGCGTCTCTATCGACGGGACAGGCAACGTTGAAAGCCTGAATGTATCCGTTGCGACCGGCGTACTGCTGGCGGAATGGTGGCGACAGAATAAAGCATAATTTATGTGCATCTGTATGCCCGGTTCTCCGGGCATACAAAAATTACTCGCTTTCTGCCGGTAGCACAGGCATCCAGTCAATCGGCGTTTCGCCGCGTTTTTCCAGCCATTCATTCGCCAGAACAAAATGGTTACAACCAAAGAAACCACGATGTGCAGACAGTGGCGACGGGTGTGGCGCTTTCAGTACGTGGTGGCGCTGACGGTCAATAATCGCCCCTTTCTTCTGCGCATGCGATCCCCACAGTAAAAACACCACGCCTTCGCGATGCGCATTGATAAGGCTGATAACTTTATCCGTAAACGTTTCCCATCCCAGGCTGGCGTGGGAGTGCGCCTGCCCGGCGCGAACGGTCAGAACGGTGTTCAGTAACAGCACACCCTGGCGCGCCCAGCTTTCAAGATAACCGTGGTTCGGACGAGTAAATCCGGGCAAGGAATTTTCCAGCTCTTTATACATATTCAAGAGAGAAGGAGGAATGGCAATGCCCGGACGCACTGAGAATGCCAGACCGTGCGCCTGGCCGGGGCCGTGGTAGGGATCTTGTCCCAGGATAACCACTTTCACATCACCCAGTTCGGTATAACGAAATGCGTTGAAAACATCTTTCTGTGGCGGGTAGATCGTCTGGCCAGACTGCCGCTCGGCAGCAACCGTGCTAAGCGTATTGATAAAGTAAGGCTGCTGTTTTTCGTCGGCCAGCACGTCGTGCCATGTTAAAGGTGTTGTCATCTCGCTCTCCTGCGAATCTCATCTGCGCCTAGCTTAACCGTTAAATCCCGATGAGCAAAATTCCGTCCGGAAATTTTGTCTAACCTCTTAAATTTTATTTGAAAACATACAGCCTTGTTTGAGCTGGCTTATGATCAAAATTGATCTAAAACAATAAAATCAAACCACAATGTTTGTGTGGTTGGTGTTTTTGTTGATTTAAGTCAATAAAACGCCGGGGTGTGAATGATATATATACACGCAAGAAACAATGGTTTTACCAATTGGCCGCGAGAGGCCGACACCCGTTAATGTAGCCTAAGGGAGGCAACACATGATTACAGGTATCCAGATTACTAAAGCTGCAAATGACGATCTGCTCAACTCTTTCTGGCTGCTGGACAGCGAGAAAAACGAAGCGCGCTGTGTTGTAGCGAAAGCAGGTTTTGCTGAAGATGAAATCGTTCCGGTGAGCAAACTGGGCGAAATCGAATATCGTGAAATCCCAATGGAAGTGAAACCGGAAGTACGCGTGGAAGGGGGGCAGCACCTGAACGTAAACGTCCTGCGCCGCGAAACGCTGATGGATGCCGTTGAGCACCCAGAAAAATACCCGCAGCTGACCATTCGTGTTTCTGGCTATGCGGTTCGCTTCAACTCTCTGACCCCGGAACAGCAGCGCGACGTTATCGCGCGTACGTTTACTGAAAGCCTGTAAGGGTTTTTAGCCACGGGGGTGGAATAAAAAAGCCGGGGAATTCCCCGGTTTTTTTTACTCTTCAGTTTTCGTCTCTGGTGCCGCTGAACTTGGCTTACGACGCTTACCAATATTTTTGGTATCGCGGTGGCGCTGCTTCACGCGCGGCTTCTCTTTTTCTTTCTCTTTTCTCTCAGCGCGTTTCGCGAGTGCTTTTTTAGACGGTTTGCCCGTCATTTTTTCACTCGGTGCACGCGTGGTCGGGCGCAGGCCATCAATAATGCGGGACTTCAGCGGCTCGTCAACATAGCGGCCAATTTTCTGCAACAGCAGATAGTCATGCGCTTCGACCAGTGAAATGGCGATACCCTTGCGGCCCGCACGACCGGTACGACCAATACGGTGAAGATAGGTATCTCCACTGCGCGGCATATCGAAGTTAATCACGTGGCTTACGTCAGGAATGTCGATCCCACGCGCCGCGACGTCTGTTGCAACCAGAACATTCACCCGACCATCAGTCAGACGCTTAATGCCTTCGGTACGCTTAACCTGCGCCATCTCGCCTTCGAGGTAGCAGTTGTTGATCCCGGCGTTACGCAGCATCTCAGCCAGCTCATGCACACGCTCACGCTTACGCACAAACACGATGGTGCGGGTCGCGTCTTCCTGCTTCAGCAGGTGCTTGAGCAACTCAACCTTGTGTTCAAGGTTATCTGCACGGTAGTACCACTGGTGGATCTTTTTACGCTCACGCGTTGACGGCGTGGCGGAGACTTCCGCCGGATCTTCCAGCAGACGCTCAGCAAAGTCTTTGATCGCATCCCCTTCCAGGGTTGCAGAGAACAGCATCGTCTGGTTACGCCAGCGCGTTTCACCGGCAATATGTTCAATATCCTGTGCGAAGCCCATGTCCAGCATGCGGTCGGCTTCGTCGAGGATCAGCGTTTCAACCGCGCGGCAGTCGAAGTTCTCTTCTGTAATGTACTGCAGCAGGCGGCCCGTCGTTGCAACGACGATGTCCTGGTTTCCGCGGAACACTTCGGGGTGGTCCATATACCCAACACCGCCTGTGATGGTGGCGATATCCAGATGAGTATTCGCCGCCAGTTCGCGTGCGTGCTCGGCAACCTGCATTGCCAGCTCACGCGTCGGCGTCAGGATCAAAATGCGTGGTGGGCCTGATTTTTTACGTGGAAAATCGAGCAGATGCTGCAACACAGGCAGCAAGTAGGCTGCTGTTTTCCCCGTGCCGGTTGGCGCAGAACCGAGCACATCGCGGCCCTCAAGCGCAGGCGGAATGGCCGCGGCCTGAATGGCGGTCGGGCGTGTAAAGCCTTTGCTCTCAAGTGCTTTGAGCAGGCTTTCATCGAGTTCAAGTTCGGAAAAAGTCGTTACAGTCATGTTCTACCTCTGTGTGGGGCGCTGATTATAGACGTTACGGCTGTAATCTTCATCTGTTTGTATGGATATCGCTTTGCGACCACTTCGCTTTCCCCTATGCTACTCCAGTTTCACTTAGAAGGTTGCCCCGACATGTCTCAACTCAAAGCGCAATTGCGCCGCGATGGTTTCACCTTTAAACAGTTCTTTATTGCTCACGATCGCTGTGCGATGAAAGTCGGCACAGACGGTATTTTACTGGGTGCATGGGCACCTGTCGCAGGTGTTAAGCGAATTCTTGATATTGGCACCGGCAGCGGTCTGCTGGCGTTGATGCTGGCGCAACGCACGGAAGCGCATGTCACGATTGATGCGGTTGAGCTGGATGTGCAGGCGGCAGGGCAGGCGAGTGAAAATGCAGCCGAATCCCCGTGGGCGGACCGCGTCAGGGTAGCATGTGCCGATATACTGGAGTGGGCACCAGAACAGACGGCGCGTTACGATCTTATCGTCAGTAACCCACCTTATTATGAACCCGGCGTGGAGTGCGGTACGCCGGAGCGTGAGCAGGCCCGTTATACCGGTTCGCTCGATCATAAGGCGCTGTTAACCAGTGCGGCAGAGTTAATTTCAGAAGAAGGTTTTTTCTGCGTTGTCCTGCCGGAAAGTACCGGCAATAACTTTATTGATCGCGCACGAGAGATCGGCTGGAATTTACGTTTGCGTACCGATATTTCAGATACCGAAGGGCGTTTGCCGCACCGTGTTTTGCTGGCACTCTCCCCGAAAGAGGGGGAATGTTTCAATGACAGGATGGTGATCCGTGGGCCAGACCAGCGTTACTCTGAAGATTACACTGCTCTGACCCAGGCGTTTTATCTGTTTATGTGAACCAGCGGGGACAATACCGACGGGCCAGATTCGGCCAGCTGGTCAGGGTAGTCCAGCGTATAGTGCAGACCACGGCTCTCTTTACGCATCATCGCGCAGCGAACGATGAGTTCGGCAACCTGCACCAGATTGCGCAGTTCCAGCAGGTTATTGGAAACGCGGAAGTTTGCGTAATATTCATCAATCTCCTGCTGCAGCATCGTAATTCGGCGTAACGCGCGCTCAAGCCGCTTCGTCGTCCGTACAATCCCCACGTAGTCCCACATGAAAAGTCTCAGCTCATGCCAGTTGTGCTGGATAACCACCAGTTCGTCCGGATTCTCCACGCGGCTCTCATCCCAGGCAGGCAAACTTTCTGTTTTGCGGGCATAAGGCATGCGTTTACTAATATCTTCCGCAGCAGACCACCCGTATACCAGACACTCCAGCAGGGAATTCGATGCCATGCGGTTAGCGCCGTGTAATCCGGTATAACTCACCTCACCGATGGCATACAGGCCATCCACGTCGGTACGGCCATAATCGTCAACCATCACGCCGCCACAGGTATAATGCGCGGCTGGTACAATGGGGACCGGATCGCGAGTTAGATCAATTCCCAGGCTCAGCAATTTTTCGTAAATCATCGGGAAATGCTGGCGAATAAACTCAGCCGGTTTATGGCTGATATCCAGATACATGCAGTCCACGCCAAGACGTTTCATCTCATGATCGATAGCACGGGCAACGATATCGCGCGGCGCAAGTTCGCCTCTGGCGTCAAAGTCCGGCATAAAGCGGGAACCGTCGGGGCGTTTCAGATAAGCGCCTTCTCCACGCAGGGCCTCGGTGAGTAAGAAGTTACGCGCCTGAGGATGGAACAGTGCCGTCGGGTGGAACTGATTAAACTCCAGATTTGCCACGCGACAACCGGCGCGCCAGGCCATTGCGATACCATCACCGGAGGCAATGTCCGGGTTCGTGGTGTACTGGTACACCTTGGAGGCTCCACCTGTAGCCAACACAACCGCGTTTGCCCGGCAGGTTTCCACCTTCTCTTTATTACGATTCCACACCCACGCCCCCACCACGCGGCGTGTTCCGGGCAGGCCAATTTTATCGGAGATAATCAGATCAACCGCATTACTGCGTTCAAGTACCCGAATATTGGGATGGCTCATCGCTTTACTGACCAGCGTGGTTTCAACCGCTTTTCCGGTGGCATCGGCAGCGTGCAGGATGCGGCGATGGCTGTGTCCACCTTCACGGGTAAGGTGATAACTCTCTTCACCGTTGGGTTGAACCTGCGTATCAAATAACACACCCTGGTCGATAAGCCACTGGACGCAGTGTCGGGCATTACTGGCGACGAATTCTGCGGCATGTTCATCCACGATCCCGGCACCGGCAATCAGGGTATCTTCAACGTGTGAGGCAATGCTGTCTGTTTCATCAAACACGGCGGCAATACCGCCTTGTGCATAGAAGGTAGAACCTTCGCTCATCGGCCCTTTACTCAGCACGATCACGTTCTGGTGTTCGGCCAGGCGCAGGGCAAGGGAGAGGCCAGCAGCACCGCTGCCGATGATCAGTACATCACAATGAAGTTCTGGCGTTGTGTTCATGATGTTTGTTTAATTTACTAAACAGTGTTTGCTCAGAATAGCATTGTGACGGGAGATATCGCACGTTTTTTTTAAATGGAGTTATGGTGGCTAAACTCAACGCGAGAGGTAAATAAGAGGTAAATGAACGAAAATATTTTGCGAAGCAGATCGTTAGCTTCAGATTTTGTGGTGAAATAAAGGCTGTGTTGCGTTACTCTTCTGACGGTAAAAAGGCTGATTCTTGCCAGAAAGTGCTTACGTATCGTGAACAGACTTATAATGAGAGAAAATGAACGGTCTGCGGCGCGATGAACAAAAACAAAGGCGTGACGGAACTTATTGAAGAACAGACACTCTAAGTCGATGCTTGCTCAAGGTGCAGTGTTTTTAGAGTGGCGTTTCGATAACGCGTGGAATTTAGGTTTGGGGAGACATTACCTCGGATGAGCGAGCAGTTAACGGACCAGGTCCTGGTTGAACGGGTCCAGAAGGGGGATCAGAAAGCCTTTAACCTACTGGTGGTGCGCTACCAGCATAAGGTGGCAAGTCTGGTTTCCCGCTATGTACCGTCAGGAGATGTTCCTGATGTCGTACAAGAGTCTTTTATTAAGGCCTATCGTGCGCTGGATTCATTCCGGGGAGATAGTGCTTTTTATACCTGGCTGTATCGTATTGCAGTGAATACAGCAAAGAATTATCTGGTTGCTCAGGGCCGTCGTCCGCCTTCAAGTGATGTGGACGCTATCGACGCCGAAAACTTTGAAAGTGGCGGTGCGTTGAAAGAAATTTCGAACCCTGAGAACTTAATGTTGTCAGAAGAACTGAGACAAATCGTTTTTCGCACGATCGAGTCACTCCCGGAAGATTTACGCATGGCAATTACGCTTCGGGAGCTTGATGGTCTGAGCTATGAAGAGATAGCCGCTATCATGGATTGCCCGGTCGGTACGGTACGTTCACGAATATTCCGTGCGCGAGAAGCTATTGATAATAAAGTTCAACCGCTTATCAGGCGTTGACGATAGCGGGATACTGGAAAAGGTATTAGGCATGCAGAAAGAAAAACTTTCCGCTTTAATGGATGGGGAAACGCTGGATAGTGAGCTGCTCAATGAGCTGTCTCATTCTCCCGAAATGCAAGAGACCTGGGAGAGCTATCATCTCATCCGTGACACCCTGCGCGGTGATACCAGCGAGGTTCTCCATTTCGATATCTCAGCACGCGTGATGGCGGCTATTGAGAACGAGCCTGTTCATCAAACCACTCCGCTGATTCCTGAAGCTCAGCCCGCGCCTCATCAGTGGCAGAAAATGCCGTTCTGGAAAAAGGTGCGTCCGTGGGCCAGTCAGCTTACCCAAATGGGTGTCGCTGCCTGTGTATCGCTTGCAGTTATCGTTGGCGTCCAGCACTATAACACTCAGTCTGAAGCCAATCAGCAGCCTGAAGCGCCGGTGTTTAATACACTGCCGATGATGGGCAAAGCCAGCCCGGTAAGCCTGGGCGTTCCGGCAGATGCCTCCGCAAGTGGCGGACAGCAACAGCAGGTACAGGAGCAGCGCCGTCGCATCAATGCGATGTTGCAGGATTATGAGTTGCAGCGTCGTCTGCACTCCGAACAGCTTCAGTTTGAGCAGGCACAAACCCAGCAGGCTGCTGTGCAGGTGCCAGGAAACCAAACTTTAGGAACGCAATCGCAGTAATGAAGCAACTTTGGTTCGCCATGTCTTTGATGGCGGGTAGCCTGTTCTTCTCTGCCAACGCCTCGGCTGATGTTTCATCCGGGGCGTTGTTGCAGCAAATGAATCTGGCCAGCCAGTCACTCAATTACGAGTTGGCATTTATCAGCATCAATAAGCAGGGTGTCGAGTCGTTACGCTATCGCCATGCCCGTCTTGATAACCAGCCACTCGCCCAGCTTTTACAGATGGATGGTCCGCGCCGTGAAGTGGTTCAGCGTGGCAACGAAATCAGCTACTTCGAGCCAGGCCTGGAGCCTTTCACGCTGAATGGCGACTATATCGTTGATTCCCTGCCGTCGCTCATCTATACCGACTTTAAGCGCCTTGCACCTTACTATGATTTTATCTCCGTGGGACGCACGCGTATTGCGGACAGACTGTGTGAAGTGATCCGCGTAGTCGCCCGCGACGGTACGCGCTACAGCTATATTGTCTGGATTGATGCGGAGACCCGCCTGCCAATGCGCGTTGACCTGCTCGACCGCGACGGTGAGACGCTGGAACAATTCCGCGTAATCTCCTTCAGCGTTAACAACCAGGTGGGTAACAGCATGCAGAATCTGGCCAAAGCCAGCCTGCCTCCACTGCTTTCCGTACCTGCCGGTGATTCTGTGAATTTCAGTTGGGTGCCTTCCTGGATACCGCAAGGTTTTAGCGAAGTCTCCAGCAGTCGTCGCCAGCTACCGACCATCGAAACGCCTGTTGAATCGCGTCTCTATTCCGATGGTCTGTTCAGCTTCTCGGTGAACATTAACCGCGCAACGGCGAACAGTTCTGAACAAATGCTCCGTACCGGACGCCGGACGGTCAGCACTACGGTACGTGATAACGCTGAGATCACTATTGTCGGTGAGTTACCGCCACAAACGGCGAAGCGTATTTCTGACAGCATTAAATTCAGGGCCGCACAATGATTAAAGAGTGGGCCACGGTGGTATCGTGGCAGGATGGCATTGCGCTTGTCAGTTGCGATGTTAAAGCATCATGCAATAGCTGCGCGTCCAGAGCGGGCTGCGGTAGCCGCGTGTTGAACAAGCTGGGGCCACAAACCTCGCACACGATCTCTGTCCCAAGCGAGCAACCGCTGGTGGAAGGGCAGAAAGTCGAGCTGGGGATTGCGGAAGGCAGCCTGCTCAGTTCCGCCATGCTGGTTTACCTCTCTCCGCTGGTGGGCCTGTTTATGATGGGCGGCGTGTTCCAGATGCTGTTCGGCACCGATGTAGCTGCTATGTGCGGTGCTGCATTGGGGGGTACAGGCGGATTTTGGCTCGCCAAAGGTCTCTCTCCGAAGCTGGCCGCCCGTGAAGAGTGGCAGCCTGTTATCCTTAGCGTTGCGCTGGCACCAGACCAGCTTCGTGTAGAAACGCTCTCTTCTGAGGCCCGGTGATCCACCGGGCTTTATCATTATTTACATCTCAAAAATGAAAACGCCGTTTCTTCACGCTATACCTGGCTCTAAGTGCATTTCCAGGTGACGGAGATGTAGTGTAGAATGCTGCGTTTTCGCACTGAAAAACGTCAGGCTAAGAACAGCGGCCTCCAGGAATTCGTAAGGCATAATTATTTAACTATATGAAGAACATACGTAACTTTTCGATCATTGCTCACATTGACCACGGTAAGTCGACGCTGTCTGACCGTATTATCCAGATTTGCGGTGGCCTGTCTGATCGTGAAATGGCAGCCCAGGTACTGGACTCCATGGACCTGGAACGCGAACGCGGTATCACCATTAAAGCGCAGAGCGTGACGCTCGATTATAAAGCCTCTGATGGTGAAACCTATCAACTGAACTTTATCGACACCCCTGGCCACGTTGACTTCTCCTATGAGGTTTCACGCTCGCTGGCGGCCTGTGAAGGCGCGCTGCTGGTGGTCGATGCCGGGCAGGGCGTAGAAGCCCAGACTCTGGCGAACTGCTACACCGCGATGGAAATGGATCTTGAGGTTGTGCCGGTTCTCAACAAAATCGACCTGCCTGCCGCCGATCCTGAGCGCGTTGCGGAAGAGATTGAAGACATCGTCGGCATTGATGCGACCGATGCGGTGCGCTGCTCGGCGAAAACCGGCGTGGGCGTGCCGGATGTACTGGAACGTCTGGTGCGTGATATTCCGCCACCGGAAGGTGACCCTGATGCGCCGCTGCAGGCGCTGATCATCGACTCCTGGTTCGATAACTACCTGGGCGTTGTCTCACTGGTGCGTATTAAAAACGGCACTATGCGTAAAGGCGACAAAATTAAGGTGATGAGTACCGGCCAGGTCTACAACGCTGACCGCCTCGGTATCTTCACGCCAAAACAGGTCGACCGTACCGAGCTGAAATGCGGTGAAGTAGGCTGGCTGGTCTGCGCCATTAAAGACATCCTCGGCGCGCCGGTGGGCGATACGCTGACACTGGCCCGTAACCCGGCAGACAAAGCGCTGCCAGGCTTCAAAAAAGTGAAGCCGCAGGTATACGCCGGTCTGTTCCCGGTTAGCTCCGATGACTACGAAAACTTCCGTGATGCGCTTGGCAAACTGAGCCTTAACGATGCTTCCTTGTTCTATGAGCCAGAAAGCTCAACGGCGCTGGGCTTCGGCTTCCGCTGTGGCTTCCTCGGCCTGCTGCACATGGAGATCATTCAGGAACGTCTGGAGCGTGAATACGATCTGGATCTGATCACCACGGCACCAACCGTAGTGTATGAAGTTGAAACCACCTCGAAAGAAGTGATCTACGTCGATAGCCCGTCCAAGCTGCCGCCGCTGAACAATATTCAGGAGCTGCGTGAGCCAATTGCAGAGTGTCACATGCTGCTGCCACAGGAGTTCCTCGGCAACGTCATTACGCTGTGTATTGAGAAACGTGGCGTACAGACCAACATGGTTTACCACGGTAACCAGGTGGCGCTGACCTACGAAATCCCGATGGCGGAAGTGGTACTCGACTTCTTCGACCGTCTGAAGTCGACCTCTCGTGGCTATGCGTCACTGGATTACAACTTCAAACGCTTCCAGGCTTCCAACATGGTGCGTGTGGATGTGCTGATTAACGGCGAGCGTGTCGATGCGCTGGCGCTGATTACGCACAACGACAACGCGCCGTACCGTGGTCGTGAACTGGTTGAGAAGATGAAAGAGCTGATCCCGCGTCAGCAGTTCGACATTGCGATTCAGGCGGCCATCGGTAACCATATTATCGCCCGTTCTACCGTGAAACAGCTGCGTAAAAACGTTCTGGCTAAATGCTATGGCGGTGACGTGAGCCGTAAGAAAAAGCTGCTGCAGAAGCAGAAAGAAGGTAAGAAGCGTATGAAGCAGGTCGGTAACGTTGAGCTGCCGCAGGAAGCATTCCTTGCCATTCTTCATGTTGGTAAAGACGGCAAATAACCCTTAAGGAGTTGGCATGGCGAACATGTTTGCCCTGATCCTGGTCATTGCTACCCTGGTGACAGGGCTGTTGTGGTGTCTGGATAAGTTTATTTTCGCTCCAAAACGTCGTGAACGTCAGGCAGCCGCGCAGGCCGCCACGGGCGATGGGCTTGACGCGAAAACCCTGAAGAAAGTCGGCCCGAAACCGGGCTGGCTGGAGACGGGGGCATCGGTATTTCCGGTGCTGGCGATTGTTCTGGTCGTTCGTTCGTTTATTTACGAACCGTTCCAGATCCCGTCAGGTTCAATGATGCCAACGCTGCTGATTGGCGATTTTATTCTGGTCGAGAAGTTTGCCTATGGCATTAAAGATCCGATCTACCAGAAAACGCTGATCGAAACGGGTCATCCGAAACGTGGCGACATCGTGGTGTTTAAATATCCGGAAGATCCGCGCCTGGACTACATCAAGCGCGCGGTGGGGCTGCCGGGTGATAAAGTCACCTACGATCCGGTTGCCAAAGAAGTGACCGTCCAGCCGGGCTGCAGCTCCGGTACGGCGTGCGAAAATGCACTGCCAATTACTTACTCTGACGTTGAGCCGAGTGATTTTGTGCAGACTTTTGCCCGTCGTAACGGCGGCGAAGCGACCAGCGGTTTCTTCCAGGTTCCGAAAGGCGAGACCAAAGAGAACGGTATTCGCCTGGTGGAGCGCAAAGAGACGCTGGGCGACGTAACGCACCGTATTCTGACTGTGCCTGTCGCGCAGGATCAACTGGGCATGTATTACCAGCAGCCGGGCCAGCAGCTGGCAACCTGGATTGTGCCGCCGGGACACTACTTCATGATGGGTGATAACCGCGATAACTCCGCGGACAGCCGTTACTGGGGCTTTGTGCCGGAAGCCAATCTGGTGGGTAAAGCCACTGCAATCTGGATGAGTTTTGAGAAACAGGAAGGCGAATGGCCGACCGGTGTACGCCTGAATCGTATTGGCGGAATCCATTAATTCTCAATAATTGAACGCGTAGCCGCAGTTATTTGCGGCTACGTGAATTATTTCGGCGATAAATCTCTTTGGACTAACGACATCCCCTGTCGTTGTGTATAGAATATTCCCCCGAAGTTTAAGGTTGGCCCTGCAAAGGTGCCACGGCACACGAAACCGCGTTGGTTTTCTCAGGTCGGTTTCGTGTGCTGCATTTTTGACGCATTTATTTATTGGTATCGCATGAACCCCATCGTAATTAATCGGCTTCAACGGAAGCTGGGCTACACTTTTCATCATCAGGAGTTGTTGCAACAGGCATTAACCCATCGCAGTGCCAGCAGCAAACATAATGAGCGTCTCGAGTTTTTAGGCGACTCTATTTTAAGTTTCGTGATTGCAAATGCGCTTTATCATCGTTTCCCACGCGTGGACGAAGGTGACATGAGCCGTATGCGCGCCACGCTGGTGCGGGGTAACACCCTTGCGGAAATCGCACGTGAATTTGAGCTGGGTGAATGTCTGCGTCTCGGGCCGGGTGAACTGAAAAGCGGTGGCTTCCGCCGTGAATCTATTCTTGCCGATACGGTCGAAGCCTTAATCGGTGGCGTTTTCCTGGACAGCGATATCCAGACCGTAGAAAAACTGATCCTGAACTGGTATCAGAGCCGTCTGGACGAAATCAGTCCGGGCGATAAACAAAAAGATCCGAAAACGCGTTTGCAGGAATATTTGCAGGGTCGTCATCTCCCGCTGCCATCTTATCTGGTGGTGCAGGTACGTGGCGAAGCGCACGATCAGGAATTTACCATCCATTGCCAGGTCAGTGGTCTGAGTGAACCGGTGGTTGGCACAGGTTCAAGCCGTCGTAAGGCGGAACAGGCTGCCGCCGAACAGGCGTTAAAAATGCTGGAGCTGGAATGAGCGAAGAAAAAACCTATTGCGGATTTATTGCCATCGTCGGACGTCCGAACGTTGGTAAATCCACCCTGTTGAATAACCTGCTTGGGCAGAAGATTTCAATCACCTCGCGTAAGGCGCAGACCACGCGTCACCGTATCGTGGGCATCCATACTGAGGGCGCGTATCAGGCGATTTACGTCGATACCCCAGGCCTGCATATGGAAGAAAAACGTGCGATAAACCGCCTGATGAACAAAGCGGCGAGCAGCTCCATTGGCGATGTCGAGCTGGTCATTTTCGTTGTGGAAGGCACCCGCTGGACGGCTGACGATGAAATGGTGCTGAACAAGCTGCGCGATGGTAAAGCACCGGTGATCCTCGCGGTCAACAAAGTGGACAACGTGCAGGAAAAAGCCGACCTGCTGCCGCACCTGCAGTGGCTGGGTAGCCAGATGAACTTCCTCGATATCGTCCCACTCTCAGCCGAGACTGGTCTGAACGTCGACACCATCGCGGGCATCGTGCGCAAGCATCTGCCGGAAGCAATTCACCACTTCCCGGAAGATTACATCACCGATCGCTCCCAGCGCTTTATGGCCTCTGAAATCATCCGTGAAAAGCTGATGCGTTTCCTGGGTGCTGAACTGCCGTACTCTGTGACCGTTGAAATCGAACGTTTCCAGACCAACGAGCGTGGTGGCTACGACATCAACGGCCTGATCCTCGTTGAGCGCGAAGGGCAGAAGAAGATGGTCATTGGTAACAAAGGTACCAAGATCAAAACCATCGGTATCGAAGCCCGTAAAGACATGCAGGAGATGTTCGAAGCGCCGGTCCACCTGGAGCTGTGGGTGAAAGTGAAATCCGGCTGGGCCGATGACGAGCGCGCCCTGCGCAGTCTCGGTTATGTAGACGACCTCTGAGTTAACGCTACGTGGAGGGATGGCAACGCGCCTTTGTCCTGCACAGCCGTCCGTGGAGCGAAACCAGCCTCATGCTGGACGTCTTCACGGAAGAGTCGGGTCGCGTGCGCCTTGTTGCGAAGGGCGCACGTTCCAAACGTTCCAACCTGAAAGGTGCTTTACAGCCTTTCACGCCGCTGCTGGTACGCTTTGGCGGGCGAGGGGAAGTCAAAACCCTGCGCAGTGCTGAAGCCGTCTCTCTGGCGCTTCCTCTTTCCGGCATCACGCTTTACAGCGGTTTGTATGTCAATGAACTCATCTCGCGCGTTCTTGAACATGAGACTCGCTTCTCTGAACTTTTCTTTGATTACCTGCACTGTATCCAGGCGCTTGCTGGCGCAACCGGCACGCCCGAACCAGCCCTGCGCCGGTTCGAGCTGGCATTGCTCGGCCATTTAGGATACGGCGTTGATTTTCTGCACTGTGCGGGGAGCGGAGATGAGGTGGAAGACACCATGACTTACCGCTACCGGGAAGAAAAAGGGTTTATTGCCAGCGTCGTCATCGATAACAACACCTTTACCGGGCGTCAGCTCAGGGCGCTGTATGAACGTGAATTCCCCGATCCTGATACTTTGCGCGCGGCAAAACGCTTTACCCGAATTGCGCTCAAGCCGTATCTTGGTGGTAAGCCCTTAAAGAGCCGCGAATTATTCAGGCAGTTTATGCCGAAGCGTTAGATTACTGTATTAAAAGAAAACCGAGGATTGTCATGGCTGAATTACTGTTAGGCGTCAACATTGATCACATTGCCACGCTGCGTAATGCGCGCGGCACGGCGTATCCTGATCCGGTTCAGGCGGCATTTATTGCCGAGCAGGCAGGTGCCGACGGCATTACCGTTCATCTGCGTGAAGACCGCCGCCACATCACTGACCGCGACGTGCGTATTTTGCGTCAGACGCTGGATACGCGCATGAATCTGGAGATGGCGGTCACCGAAGAGATGCTGACGATTGCCTGTGAGACGAAGCCACATTTCTGCTGCCTGGTGCCGGAAAAACGCCAGGAAGTGACCACTGAAGGCGGTCTGGATGTGGCTGGTCAACGCGACAAAATGCGTGATGCCTGCAAACGCCTGGCAGATGCGGGCATTCTGGTTTCTCTGTTCATTGACGCAGATTTCGAACAGATTAAAGCGGCGGCCGACGTGGGCGCACCGTACATCGAAATCCACACCGGCTGCTATGCCGATGCTGAAAACGATGCGGTTCAGGCCAAAGAGCTGGAACGTATCGCCAAAGCGGCCACCTACGCGGCAAGCCTGGGCCTCAAAGTGAATGCCGGTCACGGCCTGACGTACCACAACGTCAAAGCCATCGCCGCGCTGCCGGAAATGCATGAGCTGAACATCGGCCACGCCATCATTGGCCGTGCGGTGATGAGCGGCCTGAAAGAGGCCGTATCAGAGATGAAACGCCTGATGCTGGAAGCGCGTCAGTAATGGCTATTCTGGGCTTAGGCACCGATATCGTTGAAATAGCCCGCATTGAAGCGGTGATCGCCCGTAGCGGCGATCGCCTGGCGAGACGCGTGCTGAGCGATAACGAATGGGCCATCTGGGAAGCACACCAGCAGCCGGTACGTTTTCTGGCAAAGCGTTTTGCGGTAAAAGAGGCGGCGGCCAAAGCCTTCGGGACGGGGATTCGTAACGGTCTGGCGTTTAACCAGTTTGAAGTGTTTAACGATGAACTGGGTAAACCACGCCTGCGCTTATGGGGCGAGGCGCTAAAGCTGGCAGAGAAACTCGGCGTGAATCACATGCATGTGACGCTTGCGGATGAACGCCACTACGCCTGCGCGACGGTGATCATCGAGAGTTAAAGTTTGTCTGCGTGATGCATCAGGACAAACTTGTCCCACAACTGCTCTTCGCTTTCGACGTGTGCCGGATCTTTCAGGATCGTGTTGGGGATGGGGCACACTTTCTGGCAGGTCGGCGTCTCATAGTGGCCGATGCACTCGGTGCAGCGGTCGCTGTTAATCTCATAAATGCTGTCGCCCATCGAAATGGCCTGGTTAGGACATTCGGGTTCGCACATATCGCAATTGATGCATTTTTTGGTGATTAACAGCGCCATCAGGAAATTCTCAGAAACATCACAAACAGGGCGGGCATTATACGCTCATTCGTTGCTCAAACCAGTTTTTTTACCAGCTCTTCACTGTGACGAATGCGCTCCGGCGCATGCTCCAGATCCTGTTGCACCAGTGCCATAAACAGCAGATCGGTCAGCATCATTTGCGCACTGGTGGACGAGATTGCCGCACTGCGCGTGGCCTGCTCTTCAGCGATGGTATACAGGCACCGCGTTGCCCGCTGCTGCAGCGCGTTGGGTGTAAAACCGGTGATCGCCAGAATTTTACCGCCGACGCGCAGGGCTTCGTCGGTGGCCATATTGATCTCACGGCGTTCGCCGGAATAGGAGATCGCCAGCAGCAGATCGTCAGCAGTCATCGCCTGAACGGTCGCCAGCAGGGCGTGCATGTCCTGCTCAACGATCGCGTTGTAACCGATTTTCGTCAGCTTCCAGCCAAAATTACGCGCCACCAGCCCGGATGCGCCAATCCCGGTTAATACAATGCGCCGTGCAGTGCGGAGCATCGCCACGCTTTCCAGTAATTTCTCTTCGGTATTCACATCAAGCGTGGCGTGCATCGCCGCCACGTTCTCTTTGATGAGTTTTTCGCCCACCAGACGCATCGGGTCATCGCCGCGGATTTGGTTATGTACCGGCATTGATTGCGGATTGGGATTGCTCGCCAGCGCTTCGCTAATCGCCAGCTTCAGTGCCGGAAAGCCCTTAAACCCAATCTTCTGGGCAAATTTCACCACGCTGGACTGGCTAACGCCAGCTTCGCTTGCCAGCTGCTGAGAACTGAGATGGCGCGCACGATCGGGTTGGGCGAGCAAAAAGTCAGCCAGCTTCTTGTCGCTCTGAGCAAAGCCCGCGTAACGCTGGCGAATGCGGATTAAACAGTTCATACGGTCTCCTGGCGAAAATGTGATTGCCCGCGCAAATACGAATTTTGCTCGCCTGAATGAATTTTATATTCCATTATAGTGTGATTATTATGAATTAAAAATTCTTGAGGTACAAAAAATGAATCTTGGCTCACTTGTTTCTGAAACGCGTAACCCGCAAACCATGGATCTGGATGCTCTCTCCACGCTGGAGCTGGTTAACCGTTTTAATCAACAGGATACGCTGGTCGCGCAGGCAGTGAAAGAGACATTGCCAGAGGTTGCGAAGGCAGTCGATGCCGCCGCCGCCGCACTGAAGGCCGGTGGTCGCATTATTTACATGGGGGCGGGAACCAGCGGACGTCTTGGTGTTCTGGATGCGTCCGAATGTCCACCGACCTTTGGCGTGCCGCACGGCCTGGTGGTCGGGCTGATTGCCGGTGGTCCTGGCGCGCTGCTGAAAGCGGTTGAAGGGGCGGAAGATAACAAACAGCTCGGCGAAGATGACCTGAAAGCGCTGAACCTGACCGCACAGGATCTGGTTGTCGGGCTGGCGGCATCCGGGCGCACGCCATACGTCATCGGCGGCCTGGAATACGCTAATCAGACCGGCTGCACAACCGTCGCCATCTCCTGTAACCCTGGCTCACCAATAGCGCAGGTGGCCGCTATTGCTATCTCCCCGGTCGTTGGGCCAGAAGCGCTCACCGGCTCCACGCGCCTGAAATCCGGGACCGCACAAAAGCTGGTGCTCAACATGATCTCAACAGGCGCGATGGTGAAGTTTGGCAAGGTTTACCAGAACCTGATGGTGGATATGCAAGCGACCAACATCAAGCTGGTGGACAGGGCGTGCCGTATGGTGATGGAAGCGACAGGCGCGAGTCGTGAAGAGGCGGAAGCGGTCCTGAAACAAACCGATCACGACGTTAAACCGGCCATTCTGATGATATTAAGCGGGCTGGACGCTGCGGCTGCAAGAGCCAGACTCGATGCACATCAAGGGTTCTTGCGGGCTGCTTTAGAAAACTAGAAGAGGCGAGTATGGAAAAAACAGCAGCGCTCGCCAGCGATATCCTGCAGGGGATCGGTGGAGAAGAGAATATTCAGCGTCTGGAAAACTGCATGACGCGTGTGCGCGTTGAGGTGCATGACGACGACCGGCTTGACCTGTCGCGTCTTAAGCAACTCTCCGGTGTGAGCGGGTATGTCAAACAGGGGCAACAGCACCAGTTGATTGTCGGACCAGGCAAGGCGGCGAAGGTCGTCGATGCCATGCGTGCGCTAATGGGCGGTGAAGCCACCGTGTCGCTTAATGATGCCCAACGCACCAAAGCCGAGGCTAAAGCCAAATACAAAGCCCCGATGAGCGATGCGCTGCGACAGCTGGCGAATGTCTTTATTCCCCTGATCCCGGCGTTTATTGCCTCTGGTTTGATTACCGGGATTATCAATATCCTCAGGCGGCCGGATATCGTGGGGGATTTTGCCACGCATTATCCGAACCTGCTGGGTATTCTCGGGATCTTCGGCAGCGCTGTTTTTGCCATCATGAACATTCTGGTGGGGGTAAACACGGCGAAAGTGTTTGGTGGTTCACTGGCGATGGGCGGCGTGATGGCGGGCATTCTTTCCAGTCCGCAGCTGGCGCAAATTACGCTCTTCGGCGAGGCGCTACAGCCTGGTCGTGGTGGCGTCATCGCGGTGCTGCTGGTGGTCATCCTGATGTGCTGGGTTGAGAAAAAGCTGCGTGCCATGCTGCCTGGCTCGATTGAGCTTATCCTTAATCCGCTGCTCACGACGCTTATTACTGGCAGCGTGGCCATCGTTGCCCTGCAACCGCTGGGCGGTTGGATCTCGGAATCGATTGCCCACGGAGCCTCTCTGGCAATCGATCGCGGTGGATTACTGGTCGGGGCGGTGCTGTCGGGGACGTTCCTGCCGCTGGTATTGACCGGGCTGCACCAGGGGATGGTGCCCATCCACGTCGAGCTGGTACAGGCGCATGGTTACAATGCCCTGCTGCCGATCCTGTCGATGGCGGGTGTGGGGCAGGTCGGTGCGGCCATTGCGGTATTGATGAAAACCCGCAACGCACGTCTGAAAAAGGTGATTAAAGGGGCGTTGCCGGTCGGATTGCTCGGCATTGGCGAACCGTTGATTTTCGGCGTCACGCTGCCGCTCGGTAAACCATTCCTGGCTGCGTGTCTGGGCGGTGCAGTAGGCGGCGCGCTCATCAGCTACTGGAAAGTAGCAACGGTCATCACCTTTGGCATTTCGGGTTTGCCGCTGGCATTAACCATCGTAACCGGAAAAGTCATGCTCTATCTGTTAGGCTATCTGGTAGCGGTGATCGCCGGGTTCCTGTTTACCTGGCTGGCAGGATTCAACGACCCAGAGGAGTAAGGTTTGGCAAATCACGAGCGTCGCGTTGTCTTTTTTGACCTGGATGGAACGCTGCATCAGCAGGATATGTTTGGTACGTTTATGCGCTACCTGTTGCGGCGTCAGCCTCTGAATGCGTTGCTCGTATTACCGCTCTTACCCGTGATTGGCATTGCGCTGCTGGTGAAAGGCCGTGCAGCGCGATGGCCCATGAGCTTGCTGCTGTGGGGATGTACCTTTGGTCACAGCGAAACACGGCTTAAACAGCTCGAACAGGATTTTGCTCACTGGTTTCGCGGTCATGTCGCCGCGTTTCCCGTGGTGCAGGAACGCCTCACCAGTTATCTCGATGCGAATGATGCTGATATCTGGTTGATTACCGGCTCGCCGCAGCCGCTGGTGGAGCAGGTCTATTTTGATACGCCGTGGTTGCCACGCGTCAATCTCATTGCCACACAGACTGCGCGAGCCTACGGCGGCTGGGTACTGACCATGCGCTGTCTGGGCCACGAAAAAGTGGTGCAACTGGAGAAACGGATCGGCACACCGCTGCGTCTTTATAGCGGCTACAGCGACAGCAAGCAGGACAACCCGCTGCTCTATTTTTGCCAGCACCGCTGGCGCGTCACGCCGCTGGGTGAACTTCAGCAACTCGAATAGTCTTATCTGTAGTGGCTGTGTATAATGCCGCCCGCTTTTCGACTGGAGTACCAACCCTTGTCCAACCCTGAACTCAATCATGAATACTGGATGCGCCACGCGCTAACGCTTGCTCAACGCGCCTGGGATGAGGGTGAAGTGCCCGTGGGCGCGGTGCTGGTCCATAACAATCAGGTGATTGGGGAAGGGTGGAATCGTCCTATTGGCCGTCACGACCCTACCGCACATGCTGAAATCATGGCGTTACGTCAGGGCGGGCTGGTGCTGCAAAACTATCGCCTGCTCGATACCACGCTGTATGTCACGCTGGAACCCTGCGTGATGTGCTCAGGCGCGATGGTGCACAGCCGGATTGGTACGCTGGTCTTTGGTGCGCGGGATGAAAAAACCGGTGCGGCAGGCTCACTGCTGGACGTGCTCGGTCATCCGGGCATGAATCATCAGGTGAAAACTATCGGCGGGGTACTTGCACCAGAGTGTTCGGGTCTATTGAGTGACTTCTTTCGAATGCGCCGGCAGCAGAAAAAGCAACAAAAGGCAGAATTGAAGCTGCAGGACGATTAACCTCTTCGGGAGCCACCACCGGGTAGCTCTGCGCCAGCTGTTTTGCCTCAGCCGCCTTTTTTTCCTTCTCCAGCAGATATCCGACCAGGCTAATCTGATATTTACGAATATTCTCCACGTAGGCGTAGGCTTCATGCCCGCGCGCATAGCCGTAGGTCAGTTTGTTGTACCACGGCTTCTGGCTCAACAGTGGCAGGCGCTGTTTTACGTCTGACCAGCTGTCCGGGTTGCCTTTCGTCTTTGCGGTCAATGCGCGCGCATCCAGCATATGCGCATAACCCAGGTTGTAAGCCGCCAGCGCAAACCAGATCCGTTCTTCTTCCGGCACCGTTTCCGGGACTTTAGCCATCATATCCTGCAGATATTGAGCACCACCGCTAATGCTTTGCTCCGCATCGGTTCGGTCGTTAACGCCCAGACTCAGTGCGGTATTTTTGGTCAACATCATCAATCCACGCACGCCAGTGGGCGACGTGGCCTGGGTGTCCCAGTGCGACTCCTGATACGAGATAGCCGCCAGCAGCCGCCAGTCAATCTGCCGGGCGTATTTCTCGAACAAGGGCTGAAGGTCAGGCAGTACGCTATCCACCGCGCGCAGGAAGCTGCGGGTATCGACGTAATCGAAGTCGTCACCGTGGCCGAGATATTTCTCTTCCAGACGCGCCAGCGTGCCGTCTTCATTGATGGTGTTAAAGAAATCGAGCATCGCCGCAGAGACGGTCTGATCGTTATCTGACTGGGTAAACCAGGTGACCGGTTGTTCATCGGTGACATCCAGCGCCACGGCGATTTCAGGGTGAACGCGCTGAAAAAGACTAATCGCCACCGAATCGGCAATGGTGTAGGGCAGCTTCTTGTCCTTCACCTGCTCCAGCAACGCGTTGGTGCCGAGTCTGGGATCTACCGTCCAACTGAGATCCGGGTATTTCTTCTCCTTCAACTCGCGCAGGTCGTCAATCACCACATGGCCAGGGGCGATGGTTAATTGCTGATCGGTAATTGCGGCAAGCGAGCGCGGGCGCAGGCTCCCGACGCGATACACCAGCTGCTGCGAAACGGAGTAATAGGTCGGGCCTGGTTGATAGTTCTTGCTCCGTTCGCTGTTGTACACCAGCCCGGCGGCAAGAATATCGGCATCGTTATTATCCAGGTCATCAAACAACTGGCTGATGTTCTGACGCACGGTTACTTTTAGCTTCACGCCGAGGTAGTCGGCAAACTGCTGGGCCAGTTCATAATCCAGACCGATGGTTTTGCCGTTAATATCACTGTAGATAAGCGGGGAGCTGAGGGTACTGACACGCAACTCCCCCCGCTCCTGAATGGCGGCGATACGGTTTTCGGCTTTGCCGAACCAGGGGATTGAAGGCCAGAGGGCCACTGCCAACAGCAACGTAACAATGCCGATGAGCAGATAATTAATCTTTAATTTTTTCAATTAGTTAATTCTCTGCGACGCCGGTTGCCTCAGTGTGCTGTAGCCATGATAAGAATAAGGTTTGCCATTGAATGAGCGGCATTTTGCGCAAACTTGCGCCAGTTGGCAACCAATTAGAGAGACAGGTCACATCTATTGTTAAAGGTAAACGTCGATTTTATTTCGACGCAAACGGTTTCGTCGGCGCTCAGGATTCTCTATAATGACGCCCGTTTTCCCCCCTTGCGCACACTGTAAGCGCCCCGGCGCTTCGAAGACGAGAGACTTATGATGGAAATTCTGCGTGGTTCGCCTGCACTGTCTGCCTTCCGTATTAACAAACTGCTGGCACGTTTTCAGGCTGCCGACCTTCCGGTAAGCAATATTTACGCTGAGTATGTCCATTTTGCTGACCTGAATGCTCCCCTGAATGCAGAGGAACGCGTACAGCTGGAGCGCCTGCTCAAATACGGCCCAAGCCTGAGCAGCCATACGCCGACCGGTAAACTGATTCTTGCCACGCCTCGCCCTGGCACCATCTCCCCCTGGTCTTCCAAAGCCACCGACATTGCCCATAATTGCGGCCTGAACCAGATTAACCGTCTGGAGCGCGGCGTGGCGTACTACGTGGAAGCCTCCACGCTGACCGAAGAACAGTGGCAGGCCGTTGCGGCTGAACTGCACGATCGCATGATGGAGAGCGTGTTTGCCTCTCTGGACGATGCGCAGAAACTCTTCTCTCACCACCAGCCTGCGCCGGTACAGAGCGTGGACCTGCTGGGGCAGGGCCGTCAGGCGCTGATTGACGCCAACCTGCGTCTCGGCCTGGCACTCGCAGAAGATGAAATCGACTACCTTCAGGACGCGTTCGTTAAGCTCAACCGTAACCCGAACGACATTGAGCTTTATATGTTCGCGCAGGCCAACTCCGAGCACTGCCGTCATAAGATTTTCAACGCCGACTGGATCATCGACGGTGAACAGCAGCCGAAGTCGCTGTTCAAAATGATCAAAAACACCATGGAACAAACCCCTGACCACGTGCTGTCTGCCTATAAAGACAATGCCGCGGTGATGGAAGGTTCTGAGGTGGGCCGCTTCTTCGCCGATCGCGAAGCAGGGCGCTATGACTTCCACCAGGAGCCTGCGCATATCCTGATGAAGGTTGAAACCCACAACCACCCGACGGCGATCTCCCCGTGGCCAGGGGCGGCGACCGGTTCCGGCGGTGAAATCCGTGACGAAGGGGCAACCGGGCGTGGCGCGAAACCGAAAGCGGGTCTGGTGGGGTTCTCGGTATCCAACCTGCGTATTCCTGGTTTTGAACAGCCGTGGGAAGAGGATTTCGGTAAGCCAGAACGCATTGTGACCGCGCTGGATATCATGACCGAAGGCCCGCTGGGCGGCGCAGCGTTCAACAACGAATTTGGTCGCCCTGCGCTGAACGGTTACTTCCGTACCTACGAAGAGAAAGTGGACAGCCACAACGGCGAAGAGCTGCGCGGTTACCACAAACCGATCATGCTCGCGGGTGGGATCGGCAACATCCGTGCCGATCACGTGCAGAAAGGCGAGATCGTCGTCGGCGCGAAGCTGATCGTACTGGGTGGCCCGGCGATGAATATCGGTCTGGGCGGCGGTGCCGCTTCCTCTATGGCGTCCGGCCAGTCAGACGCCGATCTCGACTTCGCGTCCGTACAGCGCGACAACCCCGAGATGGAACGTCGTTGCCAGGAAGTGATTGACCGCTGCTGGCAACTGGGCGATGCCAACCCGATCCTTTTCATCCACGACGTGGGCGCGGGTGGCCTGTCCAACGCCATGCCGGAGCTGGTGAGCGACGGTGGCCGTGGCGGTCGTTTCAATCTGCGCGACATCCTGAGCGATGAGCCAGGCATGAGCCCGCTGGAAATCTGGTGTAACGAATCTCAGGAGCGCTACGTGCTGGCGGTTGCTGCGGATCAGCTTCCGCTGTTTGACGAGCTGTGCCGCCGCGAGCGCGCGCCGTATGCCGTCATCGGTGAAGCCACCGAAGAACAACACCTCTCCTTAAGCGACACCCACTTCGACAACCAGCCGATCGATCTGCCGCTGGACGTCCTGCTGGGCAAAACGCCGAAGATGACCCGCGACGTGCAAACCCGTAAAGCGGCGGGTAAAGCGCTGGATCGTCAGGACATCACCGTTGCGGAAGCCGTTAATCGCGTACTGCACCTGCCTGCGGTGGCAGAGAAAACTTTCCTCGTGACCATCGGCGACCGGACCGTGACTGGCATGGTATCGCGCGATCAGATGGTTGGCCCGTGGCAGATCCCGGTGGCTAACTGCGCCGTGACCACTGCGAGCCTCGACAGCTACTATGGCGAAGCGATGGCGCTGGGCGAACGTACCCCGGTAGCGCTGCTGGACTTCGCGGCCTCTGCCCGTCTGGCGGTGGGTGAAGCGCTGACCAACATTGCCGCGACGCAGATTGGCGATATCAAACGTATCAAACTTTCCGCCAACTGGATGGCCGCAGCCGGGCATCCTGGTGAAGATGCGGGCCTGTACGAAGCCGTCAAAGCGGTGGGTGAAGAATTGTGTCCTGCGCTTGGCCTGACCATTCCGGTAGGCAAAGACTCCATGTCGATGAAAACCCGCTGGCAGGAAGGTAACGAGCAGCGCGAAATGACCTCTCCGCTGTCGCTGGTGATCACCGCGTTTGCGCGTGTGGAAGACGTGCGTCACACCATCACGCCACAGCTCGCGACCGAAGATAACGCCCTGCTGCTGATTGACCTGGGTAAAGGCAACAATGCGCTTGGTGCCACCGCACTGGCGCAGGTTTACCGTCAACTGGGCGACAAGCCAGCAGACGTGCGCGACGTGGCGCAGCTGAAAGGCTTCTACGATGCGATTCAGGCTCTGGTGGCGCAGCGTAAGCTGCTGGCCTACCATGACCGTTCTGACGGCGGTCTGCTGGTCACGCTGGCAGAGATGGCCTTCACTGGCCACTGTGGTGTGGAAGCGAACATTGCCAGCCTGGGCGACGATCGTCTGGCGGCGCTGTTTAACGAAGAACTGGGCGCAGTGATTCAGGTGCGTGCGGCAGATCGCGATGCGGTTGAAGCGATCCTTGCGAAGCATGGTCTGGCTGACTGCGTTCACTATCTGGGTAAAGCCGTTCAGGGCGATCGCTTCGTGATTGAAGCAGACGGCCACGCGGTGTTCAGCGAAAGCCGCACCACGCTGCGTATGTGGTGGGCAGAAACCACCTGGCAGATGCAGCGCCTGCGTGATAACCCGGAATGTGCCGATCAGGAGCACGATGCGAAGGCCAACGATAACGATCCTGGCCTGAACGTGAAGCTCTCCTTCGACATCAACGAAGATATCGCCGCACCGTACATTGCGACCGGTGCGCGTCCGAAAGTGGCCGTACTGCGTGAGCAGGGCGTTAACTCTCACGTTGAGATGGCGGCCGCCTTCCACCGTGCGGGCTTTGATGCCATTGACGTTCACATGAGCGACCTGCTGGCAGGGCGTACCGGTCTGGGCGATTTCCAGGCGCTGGTGGCCTGCGGTGGTTTCTCTTACGGCGACGTGCTGGGCGCAGGTGAAGGCTGGGCGAAGTCCATCCTCTTTAACAGCCGCGTGCGCGACGAGTTCGAAACCTTCTTCCATCGCCCACAAACCCTGGCGCTGGGCGTGTGTAACGGCTGCCAGATGATGTCTAACCTGCGTGAGCTGATCCCTGGCAGTGAAGCCTGGCCGCGCTTTGTGCGTAACCAGTCTGACCGCTTTGAAGCACGTTTCAGCCTGGTGGAAGTGACGCAAAGCCCGTCTCTGCTGCTGCAGGGCATGGTGGGTTCTCAAATGCCAATCGCCGTTTCCCACGGTGAAGGGCAGGTTGAAGTACGTGATGCAGCGCATCTGGCGCAGCTTGAAAGCAAAGGTCTGGTGGCGCTGCGCTTTGTTGATAACTTCGGCAAGGTCACGGAAACCTATCCGGCTAACCCGAACGGTTCGGTGAACGGTATCACTGCGGTGACCAGCGAAAGCGGTCGTGCAACCATCATGATGCCGCACCCGGAACGTGTGTTCCGTACCGTAAGCAACTCCTGGCACCCGGAAAACTGGGGCGAGGACAGCCCGTGGATGCGCATTTTCCGCAACGCGCGTAAACAACTGGGTTAAGTTTTAGCACTATAACCCTTGCAGGCCCGGTAAGCGTGAGCGCCACCGGGCTTTTTTGTGCCTGTCGCAAAATCGCGACAATCCTCTGGTTTGAGTGTCTCTAAAAGGAGACATTTAACTTATTGATTTATATATGGCAGGACAGGTTCCCGTTAAGGTGTTGCTTAACAGCGACACTTAGCCTGAAAATCATTCAGCGCACAATGAATAGGTTAAACCAGTAAAAGTATTATATTTCAATGTGTTAATGTTGTTTTTTTTCATTTTGGCACGCCTGTTGCATAATATTAACCAGTGGCTCATTCACCTTCTTATGTCAGCCCCTTCGGGACGTGCTACATAAACTTCGAATGACGCACAAAAAGGTGCCTGCCGTCCAACTACTGATCATAGCGATGCTTTATCAGGCCAGGGCGAAACGTCGAGTTAGGCACCGCCTCATTCCACAACAAAGCCGGGTTTTTACCCGGCTTTGTTGTATCTGAAGGGCAGACTCAGTTACGCTCTCATCTCACCTACATTAAGAGAGTAATGTGTTGAAACGCTGGCCTGTTTTTCCTCGCTCCCTGCGACAGCTTGTTATGATGGCATTCCTGCTCATCCTGCTGCCTTTGCTGGTACTGGCATGGCAGGCATGGCAAAGCCTGAATGCGCTCAGTGCTCAGGCGGCACTGACTAACCGCACCACGCTCATTGACGCCAGACGTAGTGAAGCGATGACCAACGCTGCGCTGGAGATGGAGCGTAGCTATCGCCAGTATTGCGTACTGGATGACCGCACGCTGGAGAAGGTGTACCAGAACCAGCGTAAGCGCTACAGCGAAATGCTTGATGCCCATGCCGGCGTTTTGCCGGACGATAAACTGTATCAGGCGCTGCGTCAGGATCTGAACGATCTGGCTCAGCTTCAGTGTAAAAATAGCGGCCCGGATGCGGCGGCTGCCGCCCGTCTTGAAGCCTTTGCAAATGCCAATACGGAAATGGTTCAGTCGACACGCACGGTGATTTTCTCCCGTGGGCAACAGCTACAGCAGGAAATTGCCGAGCGCGGCCAGTTCTTTGGCTGGCAGGCGCTGGTGCTGTTTCTGGTCAGTCTGGCGCTGGTGCTGCTGTTCACCCGCATGATCATCGGCCCGGTGAAGGGCATTCAGCGGATGATTAATCGTCTGGGCGAGGGGAAGTCCCTCGGTGACACGGTGGTGTTCAAAGGCCCGCGCGAGCTGCGTTCTGTCGGCCAGCGCATTATCTGGCTTTCCGAGCGTCTGGCATGGCTGGAGTCACAGCGTCATCAGTTCCTGCGTCATATCTCCCACGAACTCAAAACGCCGCTCGCCAGTATGCGCGAAGGCACGGAACTGCTGGCAGATGAAGTGGCGGGGCCGCTGACGTCTGAACAAAAAGAGATTGTTGACATTCTGGATGCCAGCAGCCGCAATTTGCAAAAGCTGATCGAGCAACTGCTTGATTACAACCGCAAGCTGGCGGATGGTGCGGTAGTGCTGGAAAAGGTGGAGATTGAGCCGCTGGTGGATATGGTGATCTCAGCCCATAGCCTGCCAGCAAGAGCTAAAATGATGCATACCGACGTGGAACTTAATGAGCCCGCTTGTCTTGCGGAACCGATGCTGTTGATGAGCGTTCTGGATAATCTTTATTCCAATGCGGTGCACTATGGTACTGAATCCGGTAACATTTATATCCGAAGTTATACGAATGGTTCTCGGGTGTTTATTGACGTTGCAAATACGGGCACCCCGATTCCGGATGATGAAAAAGCGATGATTTTTGAGCCTTTTTTCCAGGGCAGTCATCAGCGAAAAGGTGCGGTAAAAGGAAGTGGTCTGGGGCTGAGCATTGCCCGCGACTGCATACGACGCATGCAGGGTGAGCTTAACATCACCCGTGACGATCGTTCGGATGTGTGCTTTCGTATCGAACTGCCTCTTGAGCCGGAAAAATCAATAAAATGAATCTATGTCTGGTGAGTATGTCACACGTCTTTTTCCGCGCAGTGCGCGCGGTGTTTTCCAGCAATAACGTACGCCTGAGCCTGTCATGCTTACTTCTGGCAGGGTGTGTTACCCATGCGCCCAGGAGTGCAATCAGCGAAAAACAAGAAGAAAAATGGCCTGAAAATCAGCTGGCGGATTTTCTTACCACCCCCTGTGAGGGTATCTGGCATTTATCAGGACATGAGGTAGAAACCAACCCGCTGTTCTGGCTGCGTGGTATCGATTGCGCGCAACGTCTGGCTCCCGTTGAGGCCAGGGCGCAGGCAACGATGTGGGGAGAGGATACCTGGCAGGATACCTTTAAACGCGCCATTTTGCTGGCCGATGCCAAAATCACCCCGGTTGAACGTCGTACAAATACCACGCGTCTGGACACGTTCAGTACAAACATTCCTGCGCAGGTGCGCCCGGTGTATCAACTCTGGCGGGACGGCCAGGCGTTACAGTTGCAGCTCTCCGAAGAACGCTCCCGTTACAGCAAGCTGCAGCAGTCAGCCGACAGCGAACTGGACACGCTTCGTCAGCAGCAGGAGTATCTGCGCACCCAGCTTGATACCACAACGCGCAAACTTGAAAACCTGACCGATATTGAAAGACAGCTCTCGACACGTAAACCGGCAGGCAATTATCTTCCTGACGGATCGAAAGGTAATCCTGCCACGACGCCGGACAGCGAGACGCAGAAACAAGAGGATGTGAAGCCATGACAAGCCGCAAACCTGCTCACCTCTTACTGGTGGATGACGATCCCGGATTGCTCAAACTGTTAGGGATGCGCCTGGTCAGCGAAGGCTACAGTGTGGTGACCGCCGAAAGCGGGCAGGAAGGGCTGAAAGTGCTTGCCCGCGAGAAGATCGACCTCGTGATCAGCGACTTGCGGATGGACGAAATGGACGGGATGCAGCTGTTCACGGAGATCCAGAAACAGCAGCCTGGCATGCCGGTGATTATCCTGACGGCTCACGGGTCGATCCCGGATGCAGTCGCCGCAACCCAGCAGGGGGTTTTCAGCTTCCTGACCAAGCCGGTCGATAAAGACGCACTCTATAAGGCGATTGATAGCGCACTTGAACATGCTGCGCCTTCCGGTGATGACGCGTGGCGTGAATCTATTGTTACCCGCAGCCCGATAATGCTACGTCTGCTTGAGCAGGCGCGGATGGTGGCGCAATCTGACGTCAGCGTGTTGATTAATGGCCAGAGCGGGACCGGGAAAGAAATTCTCGCGCAGGCGATCCACAACGCCAGCCCGCGCAGCAAAAATGCGTTTATCGCCATTAACTGCGGCGCACTGCCGGAGCAACTGCTGGAGTCAGAACTGTTTGGTCATGCCCGCGGTGCCTTTACCGGCGCGGTAAGCAGCCGGGAGGGGCTGTTCCAGGCCGCGGAAGGCGGCACGCTGTTCCTGGACGAGATTGGCGACATGCCTGCGCCGTTGCAGGTCAAACTGCTACGCGTTCTGCAGGAGCGAAAAGTGCGCCCGCTTGGCAGCAACCGAGATATCGATATTAACGTGCGTATTATTTCCGCTACCCATCGTGATTTACCGAAGGTGATGGCACGCAACGAGTTCCGCGAAGATCTCTACTACCGTTTGAACGTCGTAAACCTGAAAATCCCGGCGCTGGCCGAGCGCGCGGAAGATATCCCGCTGCTGGCGAATCATCTGCTGCGCCAGTCCGCGGATCGTCACAAACCGTTTGTGCGTGCGTTTTCCACTGATGCGATGAAACGGCTGATGACGGCAAGCTGGCCGGGCAACGTGCGCCAGCTGGTGAACGTCATTGAGCAGTGCGTGGCCCTGACCTCATCGCCAGTTATCAGCGATGCGCTGGTGGAGCAGGCGCTGGAAGGGGAAAACACGGCTTTACCCACCTTTGCCGAAGCGCGAAACCAGTTCGAACTCAACTATCTGCGCAAGCTATTGCAGATCACCAAAGGCAACGTGACGCACGCGGCGCGTATGGCCGGACGCAACCGTACCGAGTTTTACAAACTGCTGTCACGCCATGAGCTGGAAGCAAACGATTTTAAAGAGTAATGCCGTATGGTACTGTGAGCAACCGATTACGAAGCAGCTTACTGGCAAGAGTTTAAGGACCCACCATGAAAAAAATTGATGCGATTATTAAACCTTTCAAACTGGATGATGTACGTGAAGCGCTGGCAGAAGTCGGGATCACCGGGATGACAGTGACGGAAGTGAAAGGTTTTGGTCGTCAGAAGGGCCACACTGAACTTTACCGTGGCGCAGAGTACATGGTGGACTTTCTGCCGAAAGTGAAAATTGAAATCGTGGTGAGCGACGATATCGTGGATACCTGCGTCGATACCATTATCCGCACGGCGCAGACGGGTAAAATTGGCGACGGTAAAATCTTCGTCTTTGACGTGGCGCGCGTGATCCGTATCCGTACCGGCGAAGAAGACGACGCTGCGATTTAACATTCAGGCCGGGTGGCGCTGCGCTTACCCGGCCTGAAAAACCCTTCGTAGGTCCGTGCAAGCGAAGCGCCGCCGGGCGATTACAGCACCTTATGCGGGCCGAAACATTCGTAATGAATGTGGTCCTTATTTACGCCCAGCTCAACCAGCTGCTTCGCGGCATACTGCATAAACGCCACCGGTCCACAAACGTAGAACTGCATCTCCGGCGCGCTGAACGCCCCTTCATGCTGGCTTAAATTCATCAGACCTTCGCTGTCAAAACGAACCGCTGCGCGGTCGGCTTCGGTTGGCTGACGATACCAGGTATGCGCTGTAAAGCGTGGCAGACCTGCCGCCAGCGTTTTCACCTCATCCGCAAACGCGTGAACATCACCGTTTTCAGCAGCGTGGAACCAGTTTACCTGCGCGCTGTGGTTTGATTTTGCCAGCGTATCCAGCATCGCCAGCATTGGCGTTTGACCGACACCGGCGGAGATCAGCGTGACTGGCGTATTCGCTTCGACAGCCATGAAGAAGTCACCCGCTGGTGCAGCCAGATGCACCACATCACCCACGCTGGCCTCGTTATGCAGCCAGGTAGACACCTGACCGCCGTCCTCGCGTTTCACCGCAATGCGATAGCCTTTACCGTTTGGCTTGCGGGTCAGGGAATACTGACGGATCTCCTGGTGCGGGAATCCTTCCGGCTTCAGCCACACACCCAGATACTGACCAGGCTGATAATCTGCGACGGGCTGACCGTCGACCGGCTCAAACTCAAAGCTGGTAATCAGCGCGCTGCGTGGCGTTTTCTCAACGATACGGAATGCGCGAGTGCCTTCCCAGCCGCCATTCTTGCTGGCGTTCTCGCTGTAGATCTGCGCTTCACGGTTGATAAATACGTTGGCCAGCACGCCGTAGGCTTTACCCCAGGCGTCCAGCACCTCCTGACCAGGGCTGAACATCTCATCCAGCGTCGCGAGCAGGTGGCCGCCCACAATGTTGTACTGCTCAGGCTTTATCTGGAAGCTGGTATGTTTTTGCGCAATTTTTTCTACCGCAGGCAGCAGCGCCGCCAGGTTTTCAATATTGCTGGCATAGGCCGCGATAGCGTTGAACAGGGCTTCGCGCTGATCGCCGTTACGCTGGTTGCTCATGTTGAAAATCTCTTTGAGCTCCGGGTTATGCGTGAACATGCGATCGTAAAAGTGGGCGGTGAGTTTTGGACCCGTTTCAACCAGCAGGGGGATAGTGGCTTTCACGGTAGCGATGGTTTGAGCGTCTAACATAGCAGCTTCCTTCAGATGTTACTTTAATGATGTATTTTAAATGCATCTTATAAAAAATACCCCTGTGTTGTAAATGGTTCTTTGCATCGTGAAAAATATGCATCACAAACCTGAAAAGAAATCCGTTGAAAAGGGCGAGTGCTTTATTCCTCAAACCCTTGCGTGGCGCGTAGGTAAACGTTTGCGTAAAATCGTTTGTCAAGACCTGTTATCGCAGAACTAATCAGTTATACTGTTGCGCGTTGTCCAACAGGACTGCCTTTTCAGGGCAAAATTTTATTGTTAGCTGAGTCAGGAGATGCGGATGTTAAAGCGTGAAATGAACATTGCCGATTATGATGCCGAACTGTGGCAGGCTATGGAGCAGGAAAAAGTACGTCAGGAAGAGCACATTGAACTGATCGCCTCCGAGAACTACACCAGCCCGCGCGTGATGCAGGCGCAGGGTTCTCAGCTGACCAACAAATATGCTGAAGGTTATCCGGGCAAGCGCTACTACGGCGGTTGCGAATACGTTGATATCGTTGAACAGTTGGCGATTGACCGCGCGAAAGAACTGTTTGGCGCTGACTACGCTAACGTGCAGCCGCACTCTGGCTCTCAGGCTAACTTTGCGGTCTACACCGCGCTGCTGCAGCCGGGCGATACCGTTCTGGGTATGAACCTGGCGCAGGGCGGCCACCTGACGCACGGCTCCCCGGTCAACTTCTCCGGCAAACTGTATAACATCATCCCTTACGGTATTGATGAGTCAGGTAAAATTGACTACGAAGATATGGCGAAGCAGGCCAAAGAGCACAAGCCGAAGATGATCATCGGTGGTTTCTCTGCTTACTCCGGTATCGTTGACTGGGCAAAAATGCGTGAAATCGCAGACAGCATCGGTGCGTATCTGTTCGTTGATATGGCGCACGTTGCGGGCCTGATTGCCGCAGGCGTTTACCCGAACCCGGTTCCACACGCTCACGTTGTGACCACCACCACCCACAAAACCCTGGCGGGTCCACGCGGTGGCCTGATCCTGGCGAAAGGCGGTGACGAAGAGCTGTACAAAAAACTGAACTCCGCCGTGTTCCCAAGCGCGCAGGGCGGCCCGCTGATGCACGTTATCGCGGCAAAAGCTGTGGCGCTGAAAGAAGCGATGGAGCCAGAGTTCAAGGTTTACCAGCAGCAGGTTGCCAAAAACGCCAAAGCGATGGTGGACGTGTTCCTGAACCGTGGCTACAAAGTGGTGTCTGGCGGTACTGAAAACCACCTGTTCCTGCTGGATCTGGTCGATAAAAACCTGACCGGTAAAGAAGCTGACGCTGCCCTGGGCCGCGCCAACATCACCGTGAACAAAAACAGCGTGCCAAACGATCCGAAGAGCCCGTTCGTGACCTCCGGTATCCGTATCGGTTCTCCGGCTGTGACTCGCCGCGGCTTCAAAGAAGCGGAAGTGAAAGAGCTGGCAGGCTGGATGTGTGACGTTCTGGACAACATCAATGACGAAGCGGTTATTGAGCAGGTCAAAGGTAAAGTGCTGGATATCTGCGCACGCTTCCCGGTATACGCTTAATTCCTCTGCTTTGCAGGAATAAAAAAGGCCGCGCTTGCGGCCTTTTTTATGGGCTAACGTCGGTCAAGCGATAGTGCCCCCGGCCCGACAATTGCCAGCAATAGAAATGCACCGGCAATACTGACATTTTTATAGAAGTTAATCATATTCGGCACGACTGCATCACCGGTCATATCCCAGTAATGGTGCCCTATCACTGCGGTTCCCAGAGTATAAAAAATGAAGAGCACGGCAAGAGGGCGGGTGAAAAAGCCGAGGATGATCAGAATCGCGGCGGGCACCTCCATCACCACTGCAATAATGGCGGCCAGCGTGGGCACAGGAGCGCCAAGCGACGCCATGTACTGTACGGTGCCGCTAAAGCCCGTCAGTTTCGGATAACCAAAAATAATAAACAGGACCACGATGGCGATGCGGGCAATTAACAACAGGAAGGAGCGTGAGGAGCCGAAATCGAAATAACGTAAGCTGTTCATGGCAAACGACCTCTTCAGGCGATGTCTTTTAAACGTAATACAATTTCGCCGCTCTCGCCATACGCCGACCGGCTGTCCATGATGTTAATTTATCGTTAATTTATAGCGCGCTAACGACTTGCTAAAGTGCAGGATTAACGCCAGACTATCGCCTCCATATCGGGAGGGATTCATGGTCTTGCATTCCACGCGCTGGCTGGCGCTCAGCTATTTCACCTACTTTTTTAGCTACGGTATTTTTCTGCCTTTCTGGAGCGTCTGGCTCAAAGGGGTTGGCCTGACGCCGGAAACCATCGGCGTGCTGCTGGGCGCAGGACTTGTGGCGCGCTTCCTGGGCAGCCTGCTCATCGCACCACGCGTCAGCGATCCTTCCTTATTGATTAAAGCCGTGCGTATTCTGGCGCTACTGACCCTGGTCTTTGTCGCCTGCTTCTGGGTGAGCCATCAGTTTGCCTGGCTGATGGTCGTCATGGTCGGCTTCAACCTGTTCTTCTCGCCGCTGGTTCCGTTGACGGACGCACTGGCGAACACGTGGCAAAAACAGATTACGATGGATTATGGCCGCGTGCGCCTGTGGGGATCGATTGCCTTTGTCATCGGTTCTGCGCTGGTGGGGAAACTGGTCAGTCTCTACGATTATCATGCCATCCTTGCGCTACTGAGTATCGGGATTGCTTCCATGCTGCTGGGGATGTTGCTACGACCATCGGTGATGCCGCAGGGCGAAAGCCGCCATCACGAAAGCGCAGGCTGGCCAGCATGGCGTTCTCTGGTGGCGCAAAGCTGGCGTTTTCTGGCGTGCGTCTGCCTGCTGCAGGGAGCACATGCGGCGTATTATGGTTTTAGCGCGATTTACTGGCAGGGGGCGGGATACTCCGCGTCTGCAGTCGGTTACCTGTGGTCGCTTGGCGTGGTCGCTGAGGTCATCATCTTCGCGCTGAGCAAAAAGCTGTTCCGCCGCTTTGGTGCGCGCGATTTGTTACTGCTTTCCGCCGTGTGTGGCGTGGTGCGCTGGGGCATTATGGGCTGGACCACTGAACTCCCGTGGCTGATCGTGGCGCAAATCCTCCACTGCGGCACCTTCACCGTGTGTCACCTGGCGGCGATGCGTTATATCTCGGCGCGTGAAGGGGGAGAGGTGATCCGCCTGCAGGCGGTTTATTCCGCCGTCGCGATGGGTGGCAGTATTGCGGTGATGACGGTTTTTGCGGGCTTCCTCTACCAGCACCTGGGCCACGGTGTGTTCTGGGTAATGGCACTGGTTGCGCTTCCGGCAATGATCGTTCGCCCTAAAGTAGCCGCCCGCGCGTAACTACGTTTCCAGCATCGCGCGGATATGTTCCTGCTGCTGCGCATTCAGCGTCTCAACGGCGTGAATGAGCGGCGGCGAGAACAGGGGCAAAATGGTGGCGTATGGCGTAATGACCAGCGCAGCCTCGCGCGGAGCCCCTTCTTTCTGGAAGGTCTCCAGCGTCAGATAGCGGATGTTGAGCGGCAGTAGCGTCAGTTCCCGTAGCTGCTGCTCAATCAACGCTTCACACGCTTTGTCTTCTCCCGTCAGTAACACCACCTGCTTTTCATGCAGGTCGGTTTCCTGCATTAGCCAGGCACCAAAAATCACGGCCACCAGGCTCATCTCTTCGTCAGAGAAACGCAGCCCAAACTCCGCTTCCAGTTCAAATAGCGCCTCTTTCGAGGTGCGCAACAGTCGCGGATAGAGGCGATGGATCTCTTCCGGCAGGCTGTTGTCGATGCCGATGTCAAACAGCGAGCGGTCCAGCGCCTGGGCGAGATGGATATATAGCTGATCGGTCAGCCCTTGCTCATCGCTAAAGTTCATCCCCGTTTGCGCCCGAAAGCGGGCAACCATGCGCACAATGGCCCGGCGCAAGCGCTGATCCTGCTGGTGTTTATCCAGCACAGGGTCGGGCGTGCGCAGCATCATAAACAGGATGGCCAGAAACAGTTGTTCATCGGCGTGGGGAGCCTGCGGGACGCGCCGCTTCCAGTGGCGCACGATTTCCTGTGCCGTAAAATATTCGCCCCTCGACTGCGCCCAGTTGCGCTGAACGTGGGTAAATTGCGGCGTATTGCCCTGATGGTGTTGGAGCAGACAATATTGCAGATACAGCTGTAAGAACAGGATGTCGCGACACTCAAACTGGCGCTGAAGTTTGCGCGAGCAGAAGTTGATCAACGCCCTCAGGTTGGTATCGTCATAAAGCGTGCGCGCAATACCGTACCGTTTAAGCGCGGTTTTTAACGCGGGGGTAAACTGATGCGAAACAAACTGCGGGCACAGCCGGAGCGCTCTGCGCAGCCAGTGCAGCAGGCATAAGCGCTGATTGAGGGCCGAGCCTTCAATTCGGTAGCAACCGTCGGGGTGCGTAACGATGTCGAGCCGGTGATAGCGCTGGATTTCATCGCGCGTCTCGGCTATATCTTGCCGTGCCATGGCGTCGTCCACGCCATTGGCAGCGATAATGCTCTGTGCGGTGACGGCAGCTTCGGGCAGGTAAAGCATCAAAAGCACCTGGCAGCGGCGCTGCGAACTGGAAAGCACAGATGGAATTTCAAGCGTCGTCATCATCTGTCGGGTATCCAGTGTGAATGTTTGATAAGAATAGCTAAAGGATGGATGCTGAAAAGCGCACCGGCAGGCCTTTCAATCAGGATTGCTGGCGAACATCACAGAATTTTTGACGTGAGGAATTGATGCAAATAGTTAAACACAGCGCGATGGCGTTATTTTTGGCGGTTTTCACCTTCACTGCCAGCGCACATCCTCACAGTTTTATCAGCCTGAAAACCGAGCTGGTAACGGACGGGACGCAGCTTAGCGGGCTGAAAATGCGCTGGACGATGGATGAAATCACCTCTGCAGACCTGCTCTATGACGCGGGAAACGCGAAGCCCGGCGACGAGATCTGGAAAAAGCTGGCAGCAGAAGTGATGGCGAACGTGCTGGGCCAGCACTACTTCACCGAGTTCTGGCATAACGGGCAAAAAGTGAAGTTCCTCAATCGCCCCACAGAATACGGCATGTCCCGCGATGGTCATCAGGCGGTGCTGACGTTTATCCTGCCGCTGGCACATCCTCAACCGCTGGCGGGGCAGACATATACGTTTTCCACGTTTGATCCGACGTATTATGTCGATATGAGTTACGCCGGGGACAGCGACGTCACGCTGCCGACAGCTCTGCAAAAAACCTGCAAGATTGCCATACACACGCCGAAACCCAGCGAAGAGATGCTGAACTTTGCGGTCTCTCTCGATAAAGCAGATGCGCCGCCAGAGGATATGGAATTGGGTAAACAGTTTGCACAACAGGTGACGTTGCAATGTCAGTGATCTCCTCGCCGGTCCGAAAATCACGCCGCTGGCTTCACCTCTGGCCGCTGGCGCTCTTTTTACTGTTAGCCGTTTGCGGCTCGCTGTGGCTGTGGTACGCCTGGCCGCAGGTGATGATGAAAAGCATCATCTGGCAGCGGGAAGTCAACCAGCAGATGAGCGGGTTGCTGAAGGCGGTGGCGGATAACCCGACCAGAGCGGGCGGCTCCCTGCTGGCGTTTAGCTTTTTCTATGGCGTGTTACATGCGCTAGGGCCGGGGCACGGCAAGATTGTGATCACCACCTGGCTGGCGACGCATCCTTCAAAACTGAAATCAAGCATTGGCCTGACGCTGGCTTCCTCTTTGCTTCAGGGGGGCGTAGCGATTGCGCTGGTGGTGATTGTGCTTTCACTTCTGCAGCTCCCGGCACGTCAACTGCATATGAGCAGCTTCTGGCTGGAGAAGGGGAGTTACGCGCTGGTCGGCGTGCTGGGGCTAATCCTCTGCTGGCGGGCGTTGAAAAAACTGCGCGTGCTGCTGCAAAAACCGAAATTCAAAACCTTTACGCCGCATCATATTCACGATGAAAACTGCGGCTGCGGGCACCAGCATCTGCCGACGCAGGAACAGTTGCAGAACGGCGACGACTGGCGGGCGCGGTTGATGATCGTTCTCTCGATGGGCATGCGACCGTGCTCGGGGGCGATCATGGTACTGCTGTTCAGTAAGGTGATTGGCGTGTTCGGCTGGGGAATGCTCTCGGCGCTGGCGATGGCGGCGGGCACGTCATTAACGATTTCTTCGCTGGCGTTACTGGTACACAGCTTCCGTCAACTGGCGGTAAAATTCAGTGGCAATAGAACGCCGGTGCTGTGGCGACAGGTCGGGTGGACCACGCTTGCGCTGGCAGGTGGGGTGATTTTGCTTGTGGCTGCAGTAACGATGTGGATGAGTGCGGTGCCGTTGGGGAGGGGATTGCGGCCTTTTTAATCGGGTGCGGTCTGATGCCCGCACCCTAACCCTCTCCCTGGGGGAGAGGGGATTACCGGGATTAACGCTTCAGCGCATCGCTCAGTTCGTCACGCATGTTTGCCAGCATGGCTTTCACAACGCGTGGGTTACCTGCCACGATGTTGCCGGTGGTCATGTAGTTGTGGCCGCCGGTGAAGTCGCAAACAATCGCGCCCGCTTCACGTGCGATCAGCTCGCCCGCCGCGAAGTCCCACGGCTTCAGAGACAGCTCGAAGTAACCGTCAACGCGGCCGGTCGCAACGTAGGCCAGATCCAGTGCAGCAGAGCCGGTGCGACGGAAGTCCGCGCATTCGGTGAACAGTTTGCCCAGGATATTCATATAGGTGGTTGCGTGCTGCTTCGCCTTGAACGGGAAGCCGGTCGCCAGGATGGTGCCATCCAGATCGCGTGCATTGCTGCAGCGCAGACGGTAGCCGTTCAGCTGTGCGCCCTGACCGCGGGTAGCGGTGAACAGTTCGTTACGCATTGGATCGTAAACCACGGCGACTTCAGTACGGCCTTTAATGCGTACTGCGATAGACACAGAGAAGTGTGGCAGGCGTTTGACGAAGTTGGTGGTGCCATCCAGTGGATCGATAACCCATTGAACATCCTGATCGGTACCTTCATGTTCACCGCTTTCTTCGGTGATGATGGTGTGCTGCGGGTAAGATTTGCGGATCGTTTCGATAATAATCGCTTCTGCGGCTTTATCGACGTTAGTCACGAAATCATTGCTGCCTTTCTGGCTGGTTTCTACGGAGTCTGGGGTTTCGTAGTGTTTGGCAATTACATTACCCGCCTTGCGCGCTGCGCGCACGGCGATGGTCAGCATCGGATGCATCGGTCTCTCTCACTGGATGTTAAAGAACAGGAAAATCGGCGCAGAGTATAGCAGCGGGATCGGAATATGTCTCTCGTTTATGATAATATGCCCGAATATTCTTCAGACACTGAATTCAGACACCTAAAAACTATGCTGCAAAACATTCGAATCGTGCTGGTCGAAACATCGCACACCGGCAATATGGGCTCTGTTGCCCGCGCTATGAAAACCATGGGCTTAACGAACCTGTGGTTGGTTAACCCACTGGTGAAACCAGACTCGCAGGCTATCGCTCTGGCGGCCGGTGCCAGCGACGTGATCGGCAACGCGCAGATCGTTGATACGCTGGACGAAGCCCTCGCCGGTTGCAGCCTGGTCGTCGGCACCAGCGCGCGCTCCCGCACGCTGCCGTGGCCGATGCTGGACCCACGCGAATGCGGCCTGAAAAGTGTTTCGGAAGCTGAGCAGGCACCCGTGGCGCTGGTGTTTGGCCGCGAGCGCGTTGGTTTGACTAACGATGAACTGCAGAAGTGTCACTACCACGTTGCGATTGCGGCAAACCCGGAGTACAGCTCGCTGAACCTGGCGATGGCAGTGCAGGTTATCGCCTACGAAGTGCGTATGGCCTGGCTGGCGACGCAGGAGCAACCGGTCGAACCGAAAGAAGAGACGGCCTACCCGCTGGTGGATGACCTTGAGCGCTTCTACGGCCACCTGGAGCAGACGCTGCTCTCAACCGGCTTTATTCGCGAAGGCCACCCAGGTCAGGTGATGAACAAGCTGCGCCGTATGTTCACCCGCGCGCGCCCTGAAAGCCAGGAACTCAACATCCTGCGCGGGATTCTGGCGTCGATTGAGCTGAAGAATAAGGAATAGTGTCGTCTGTTCGCCGGGTGGCGCTTCGCTTACCCGGCCTACGACGCATTCTCCCTCTCCCTGTGGGAGAGGGGCGGGGTGAGGGCATCAGACCGCACCTATATTATGAAGGCACAGAAGGTTAAATACCTGACTAAAACAGTCAAGTAAATAGTTGACCAATTTAGTCAGGAATGTCAGACTTGGCCCTGCTATGCAATACCCCCATTTTACAATAAAAAACCCCGGGCAGGGGCGAGTTTGAGGTTAAGTAAGACATGAGACTGACATCTAAAGGGCGTTATGCCGTGACCGCGATGCTGGACGTTGCGCTCAACTCCGAAGCGGGCCCGGTTCCGTTGGCTGATATTTCTGAACGACAAGGGATCTCCCTCTCTTATCTGGAACAGCTGTTCTCCAGACTGCGTAAAAATGGACTGGTTTCCAGCGTTCGCGGCCCAGGCGGCGGTTACCTGCTGGGTAAAGACGCCAGCAATATTGCGGTTGGCGAAGTGATTAGCGCGGTTGACGAATCCGTTGACGCGACCCGTTGCCAGGGTAAAGGCGGCTGCCAGGGCGGCGACAAGTGCCTGACCCACGCGCTGTGGCGCGATCTGAGCGACCGTCTGACCGGCTTCCTGAACAACATCACCCTCGGTGAGCTGGTGAATAACCAGGAAGTGCTGGATGTGTCTGGTCGTCAGCACAGCCATGAATCACAACGCAGCACCCGCGCGCAAGACGCAATCGACGTTAAATTACGCGCGTAATAAAAAGATAAGTATTTCAGAATCAGGCCGGGGCGTTCACTCGCCCCGTGTACTCGGTCGTACATCCAGCCGGTTGCCTGATTCCTTGCATTGAAGCGATGTACGGAGTTTAAAGAGCAATGAAATTACCGATTTATCTCGATTACTCCGCAACCACGCCGGTGGACCCGCGTGTTGCCGAGAAAATGATGCAGTGTCTGACCCTGGACGGAAACTTTGGTAACCCAGCGTCTCGTTCACACCGTTTTGGCTGGCATGCTGAAGAGGCGGTTGATATCGCCCGTAATCAGATTGCTGACCTGGTCGGTGCCGACCCGCGTGAGATTGTTTTCACCTCCGGCGCGACCGAATCCGACAACCTGGCGATCAAAGGTGCAGCTAACTTTTATCAGAAAAAAGGCAAGCACATCATCACCAGCAAAACCGAACACAAAGCCGTGCTGGATACCTGCCGTCAGCTGGAGCGTGAAGGGTTCGAAGTGACTTACCTCGCGCCACAGAGCAACGGGATCATCGACCTCAAAGAGCTCGAAGCAGCGATGCGTGATGACACCATTCTGGTTTCCATCATGCACGTCAACAACGAAATCGGCGTCGTGCAGGACATCGCGACCATCGGCGAAATGTGCCGTGCGCGCGGTATCATTTACCACGTGGATGCGACCCAGAGCGTGGGCAAACTGCCCATCGACCTGAGCCAGCTGAAAGTGGATCTGATGTCCTTCTCCGGCCACAAAATCTATGGCCCGAAAGGGATCGGCGCACTGTACGTTCGTCGTAAGCCACGTATCCGCATCGAAGCACAGATGCACGGCGGCGGTCACGAGCGCGGCATGCGTTCTGGTACGCTGCCTGTTCACCAGATCGTGGGTATGGGCGAAGCGTACCGCATCGCGAAAGAAGAGATGGAAACCGAGATGGCGCGCCTGCGCACGCTGCGTAACCGTCTCTGGGACGGCGTGAAAGATATGGAAGAAGTGTATCTGAACGGCGATCTCGAGCAGGGCGCACCGAACATCCTCAACGTCAGCTTCAACTATGTTGAAGGCGAATCGCTGATCATGGCGCTGAAAGACCTGGCCGTTTCTTCCGGTTCTGCCTGTACGTCTGCAAGCCTTGAGCCATCCTACGTGCTGCGCGCGCTGGGCATGACTGACGAGCTGGCACACAGCTCTATCCGTTTCTCTTTAGGTCGTTTCACTACCGAAGAAGAGATTGACTACACCATCAAGCTGGTCCGTAACTCCATCGGCCGTCTGCGCGACCTTTCTCCACTGTGGGAAATGTTCAAGCAGGGCGTGGATCTGAACAGCATTGAATGGTCACATCACTAATCGGTACATAAGGAGAATTCAATCATGGCATACAGCGAAAAAGTTATCGATCATTACGAGAACCCGCGCAACGTTGGCTCTTTTGACAACAGCGATGAATCTGTCGGTAGCGGCATGGTCGGTGCACCGGCATGTGGCGACGTGATGAAGTTGCAGATTAAAGTCAACAATGAAGGTATCATTGAAGACGCGCGCTTCAAGACCTACGGCTGCGGTTCTGCTATCGCGTCCAGCTCCCTGGTCACCGAATGGGTGAAGGGCAAGTCTCTGGACGAAGCACAGGCAATCAAGAACACGGATATTGCTGAAGAACTCGAACTGCCGCCGGTGAAAATTCACTGCTCTATTCTGGCAGAAGACGCGATCAAAGCCGCCATTGCGGATTATAAAAGCAAACGTGAAGCAAAATAATTGAGGTTTGAGTATGTCGATTACCCTTAGCGACAGCGCTGCCGCGCGAGTAAGCTCTTTTCTGGCGAACCGTGGTAAAGGCTTTGGCCTGCGACTGGGCGTACGCACCTCCGGCTGTTCTGGTATGGCTTACGTACTGGAGTTTGTTGATGAACCGGCGTCCGACGACACCGTGTTTGAAGACAAGGGCGTGAAGGTGGTGGTCGATGGCAAAAGCCTGCAATTCCTCAACGGCACTCAGCTGGACTTCGTCAAAGAAGGCCTGAACGAAGGGTTCAAATTCACGAACCCGAACGTCAAAGACGAGTGTGGTTGCGGCGAAAGTTTCCACGTTTAACCACGCGTTATCCGAAACCCCACCGTGGCTTTGCTACGCGTGGGGTTTGTTCTGACAGGCTACCCCTGAGATTGTTATGGATTACTTCACTCTCTTCGGACTACCCGCTCAATACCCGATTGACCTCCAGTCGCTGACGATCCGTTTTCAGGATTTGCAACGTCAGTACCATCCGGACAAATTTGCCAGCGGCACACAGGCTGAACAACTGGCGGCGGTTTCGCAATCCGCGACCATCAACCAGGCCTGGCAGACGTTGCGCCATCCGCTGGCGCGTGCAGAATATCTGCTCTCGCTTCACGGCTTTGACCTGGCAAGCGAACAGCACACCGTCCGTGACACCGCGTTTCTGATGGAACAGCTGGAGCTGCGTGAAGAGCTGGATGAGATTGAACAGGCCAAAGACGAAGCGCGTCTGGAAGGCTTTATCAGGCGCGTGAAGGGTATGTTCGATACCCGCCATCAGCAGATGGTGGAGCAACTGAACAACGAGACCTGGGACGTGGCGGCAGACACTGTGCGCAAACTCCGTTTTCTCGATAAACTGCGAAGCAGTGCTGAACAACTCGAAGAAAAGCTGCTCGATTTTTAATTTCGGAAGCAATTATGGCCTTATTACAAATTAGTGAGCCTGGCTTAAGTGCCGCACCGCACCAGCGTCGTCTGGCGGTGGGTATTGATCTCGGCACCACCAATTCCCTCGTGGCGACCGTGCGTAGCGGCCAGGCGGAAACGCTGGCCGACGAGCAGGGCCGCCATCTGCTGCCTTCCGTGGTCCACTACACGCAGCAGGGCCACGCGGTCGGCTTTGATGCCCGCACCAACGCCGCGCGCGATCCGGCCAACACCATCAGCTCTGTTAAGCGCATGATGGGCCGCTCGCTGGCCGACATTCAGACCCGCTCCCCGCATCTGCCGTATCAGCTCCAGGCCAGTGAAAACGGCCTGCCGATGATCGCAATGGCGGCTGGTCTGCTGAACCCGATTCGCGTTTCCGCTGACATCCTTAAAGCGCTGGCGGCGCGTGCGACGGCGACGCTCGGCGGCGATCTGGACGGCGTGGTGATCACCGTTCCGGCCTATTTTGACGATGCACAACGTCAGGGCACCAAAGATGCCGCGCGTCTGGCGGGCCTGCACGTGCTGCGCCTGCTGAACGAACCCACTGCTGCAGCGATTGCCTACGGCCTGGACTCCGGTCAGGAAGGGGTGATTGCGGTATACGATCTTGGCGGCGGCACCTTTGATATCTCGATCCTGCGCCTGAGCCGCGGGGTGTTTGAAGTGCTGGCGACCGGTGGAGATTCCGCGCTCGGCGGCGATGATTTCGACCATCTGCTGGCGGATTACATCCGCGAGCAGGCGGGGATTGCCGATCGCAGCGATGCGCGCGTACAGCGTGAACTGCTGGATGCGGCCATCGAGGCCAAAATCGCGTTGAGTGATGCCCAGTCTGTGACGGTAAACGTCGCAGGCTGGCAGGGTGATATCACCCGCGACCAGTTCAACGACTTGATTGCCTCCCTGGTAAAACGCACGCTGCTGGCCTGTCGTCGCGCATTAAAAGATGCGGGCGTCGAAGCTGACGAAGTGCTGGAAGTGGTCATGGTCGGCGGCTCAACGCGCGTACCGCTGGTGCGTGAACGTGTAGGTGAATTCTTTGGCCGCACGCCACTGACCTCCATTGACCCGGACAAAGTCGTTGCCGTGGGCGCGGCAATCCAGGCCGATATTCTGGTTGGCAACAAGCCGGACAGTGAAATGCTGCTGCTGGACGTTATTCCACTGTCTCTGGGGTTAGAAACCATGGGCGGCCTGGTGGAGAAAGTGATCCCACGTAACACCACCATTCCGGTGGCGCGTGCGCAGGAGTTCACCACCTTTAAAGACGGCCAGACGGCGATGTCCATCCATGTGATGCAGGGCGAACGCGAACTGGTGCAGGACTGCCGTTCTCTGGCGCGCTTTGCGCTGCGCGGTATTCCGGCACTGCCTGCGGGCGGGGCGCATATTCGCGTCACTTTCCAGGTGGATGCGGACGGCCTGTTGAGCGTCACGGCGATGGAAAAATCGACCGGCGTGGAATCGTCCATCCAGGTGAAGCCGTCCTACGGTCTGACCGATGGCGAAATCGCCTCCATGATTCAGGATTCAATGAGCTACGCCGAGCAGGATGTGAAGGCGCGTATGCTGGCGGAACAGAAAGTTGAAGCCGCACGCGTACTGGAGAGTCTGAACGGCGCGCTCGCTGCCGATGCCGCGCTGTTAAGCGCCGCTGAGCGCCAGGTGATTGACGACGCCGCCGCGCACTTAAGCGCAGTCGCAGAAGGCAATGACGCTGACGCGATAGAAGAAGCCATTAAAAACGTTGATAAACAAACCCAGGACTTTGCTGCTCGCCGCATGGACAAATCTGTCCGCGTCGCGCTGAAAGGCCAGTCCGTGGACGAGGTTTAATATGCCAAAGATTGTTATTTTGCCTCATGCGGACCTCTGTCCGGATGGCGCTGTTCTGGAAGCAAAGACCGGTGAAACCATTCTCGATGTTGCCCTGCGCAACGGTATCGAGGTGGAACATGCCTGTGAGAAATCCTGTGCCTGCACCACCTGCCACTGCGTGGTGCGTGAAGGTTTTGACTCTCTCGCGGAGAGCACCGAAGACGAAGACGACATGCTGGATAAAGCATGGGGTCTGGAGCCAGACAGCCGCTTAAGCTGCCAGGCGCTGGTGACCGATGAAGATCTGGTCGTGGAATTCCCACGCTACACCATCAACCACGCACGCGAGCACTAATATGGGACTGAAGTGGACAAACAGCCGTGAAATCGGCGAAGCGCTCTACGACGCGAACCCGGATCTCGATCCGAAGACCGTACGATTCACCGACATGCATCAGTGGATCTGCGATTTAGAGGATTTCGACGACGATCCAAACGCATCCAATGAAAAAATTCTGGAGGCGATTCTGTTAGTCTGGTTAGATGAAGCAGAGTAAATCACTTAACGGGCTGCCTTCAGGCGGCCCGTTTGCTAATAAGGATAAATAAAATGACCGAAGCGATGAAGATTACGCTCTCCACCCAGCCTGCTGACGCACGCTGGGGCGAAAAAGCCACGTACAGCATCAACAACGACGGTATTACCCTGCACCTGACGGGCAAAGATGATACCGGCCTGATTCAGCGCGCCGCACGCAAAATTGACGGTCTGGGCATTAAACATGTGTCTCTGGACGGCGAAGGCTGGGACACTGACCGTAGCTGGGCATTCTGGGCGGGTTACAAAGGACCAAAAGGCACCCGCAAAATTGAGTGGGCGAGCCTCGATGAAGCCGGTCAGAAAGAGCTGGAAAGCCGCCTGAAAATCATCGACTGGGTGCGCGACACCATCAACGCCCCGGCGGAAGAGTTAGGCCCGGAGCAGCTTGCGCAGCGTGCCGTTGACCTGCTGTGCGGCGTGGCGGGCGACAAGATGTCCTACCGCATCACCAAAGGTGAAGATCTGCGCGAGCAGAACTATATGGGCATCCACACCGTGGGCCGTGGTTCTGAGCGTCCTCCGGTGCTGCTGGCGCTGGATTACAACCCAACCGGCGATAAAGAAGCACCGGTCTTTGCCTGCCTGGTCGGGAAAGGCATTACCTTTGATACCGGCGGCCACCGTCTGGAGCCGAGCGCGTTCCTGGACTCCATGGAGTCCGACAAGGGCGGGGCGGCGACCGTTACCGGCGCGCCGGCGTTCGCTATCACTCGCGGGCTGAACAAG
>OJJJ01000108.1_pt1 | contig 54332 bp, 43 predicted proteins | sample 1596311 | NCBI WGS metagenome assembly OJJJ01 (sample SAMEA4350140, study PRJEB24818) | metagenome | biome: human; feature: gut; material: faeces | place: Denmark | collected 2013-09
ATAGCATAAGCTAGTAAGACCCCTAAAAGACGATTAGGTAGATAGGTTAGAGGTGGAAGCATGGTAACATGTGTAGCTGACTAATACTAATAGGTCGAGGGCTTAACCTTAAAAAGTTTGTTTTAAAATTTGGTTGTTACTCAATGTTAGTTGAATAAGGATTTATTTAGTAAGTTTTACTTGCAAAATAAGTTATTATGTGGTATAATAGTTCTTAGTGTGGCGAATAGCTACTAATAAGATGGCCCAGTGGCTCAGTTGGTTAGAGCGCCGCCCTGTCACGGCGGAGGTCGTGGGTTCGAGTCCCATCTGGGTCGTTTACTTCAAAAATGAAGTAAGAATTAAATATTTCTATGGGATCTTAGCTCAGCTGGGAGAGCATCTGCCTTACAAGCAGAGGGTCATAGGTTCGAGTCCTATAGGTCCCATTGGATATACTTTATTGCCAAGCAGATTTTATAAAGCCGGCACAATTACAACAACATATGCCGACGTGGCTCAATTGGCAGAGCAGCTGACTTGTAATCAGCAGGTTATCGGTTCGAGTCCGATCGTCGGCTTAGTTATATGGATGGGTTCCCGAGTGGCCAAAGGGGGCAGACTGTAAATCTGTTAGCAACGCTTTCGAAGGTTCGAATCCTTCTCCATCCACTGGTTGTTCTAAACTCACAGTGGGAATAACTAAATAATATATCGCGGGATGGAGCAGTCTGGAAGCTCGTCGGGCTCATAACCCGAAGGTCATAGGTTCAAATCCTATTCCCGCAACTCTTAACAAAATATTTGTTAACTATCATGCCCAGATAGCTCAGTCGGTAGAGCAGAGGACTGAAAATCCTCGTGTCACTGGTTCGATTCCGGTTCTGGGCATTCATTCTGCCAAAAGTTTACTACATTTGTAGAATGAATACCAACGAAAGTTGTGGGACATTAGCTCAGTCGGTAGAGCACTTGACTTTTAATCAAGGTGTCCCGGGTTCGAATCCCGGATGTCTCATCAATAAAACTGTTAGAAGACTAAACGATACAAACACAATTGTAAAAATTCTAAGCAAATAAAAATCACAGAGTATAATATATTCTGTGTTTTTTTATTTCACTTGTTTTTAATTTAGTGATCTATTGGTACAATAATTAGTAATACTATAACCTCCTGGTGATTGTTTATAAAGACTGGCACTGGGAGGCTTTTTTGTTAGTATGGAAGCTTTTTATTATTAGAATTCATTTATTATTATATACCAATATTGTTGTGGTATAATGTATTAAGAATATAAAGTTTGGAGATGAAGAAATGGATATCGCAAGATTGAAGCAGATAATAAATACGAGTAATAATATTGTATTTTTTGGAGGGGCGGGTGTTTCTACAGAAAGTGGTATACCTGATTTCCGAAGCGTAGACGGTCTATATAAGAAAAGATATGAATATCCTCCTGAAATTGTTTTAAGCCATTCATTTTTCTTGAGTAATACAGAGGAGTTCTATAAGTTTTATAGAGATAAAATGATATGCCTTGATGCGAAACCTAATATTACACATAAGACGTTAGCACGTTTAGAACAAGAGGGTAAATTAAAAGCGGTAATTACTCAGAATATAGACGGTCTGCATCAAATGGGAGGTAGCAAGGAAGTAATTGAACTACATGGATCTATTTATCGTAACTATTGCATGAAATGCCATAAAGCATACAGTGTTAAAGATATTATTAAAACCGAAGACATCCCAAGATGTACCTGTGGAGGGATTATAAAACCTGATGTTGTCCTATATGAAGAAGGATTGGATGAATTTGTACTTGAATCAGCTATTGAATATATATCAAAAGCTGAAGTTTTAATTATTGGAGGTACTTCTTTATCTGTATATCCTGCAGCAGGCCTTATTCAATATTTCAGGGGTAGAGAGCTAATATTAGTCAATAAATCAACAACAGACTATGATAATAGAGCAAACTTACTAATACAAAGAACTTTAGGAGAAGTATTTCAGTACATATAAGGATAAGCACATTGAGTGTATATAATTGTTAATTAAGTACTTTAATTGTTACATGAAAAGAGTAAGAATGTAATTAAGCGTTTATTTTATGGTAATAAAAAGTTTGAAAATAAATTGAAAGATACAAAAATGGTATTGTATTCAAGTACTTTGCGTGTTAATATGTCAATGTTGAATAAAATTTTATAGTACAAGATGTATTAGTGTAATTTTAATTAACAGAGAATGTTTAGAACTGAACTAATTATAATTGAAATTGAGATTTGATATGTAACAAAGAGTAGAATTCAAAGCAATTAAAAGATTGGATAATTAGGAGGCTAACAATGAAATTTTTTGTTGATACAGCAAATGTAGAAGATATTAAAAAAGCAAATAGTATGGGTGTAATCTGTGGTGTTACTACAAATCCGTCCTTGATAGCAAAAGAAGGTAGAGATTTTAAAGAAGTAATTAAAGAGATTACTTCAATTGTAGATGGACCAATCAGTGGCGAAGTAAAAGCTACTACTGAAGATGCAGAAGGCATGATTAAAGAAGGTAGAGAAATAGCAGCAATTCATCCAAACATGGTTGTAAAAATTCCAATGACTGTTGAAGGATTAAAAGCTACAAAAGTTTTATCTAGTGAAGGTATTAAAACGAATGTAACATTAATATTTTCAGCGAACCAGGCTTTACTTGCTGCAAGAGCAGGTGCTACCTATGTGTCTCCATTCCTCGGAAGATTAGATGATATTTCAACTCCAGGAATTGATTTAATACGTGCTATTTCTGAAATTTTTGATATCTATGGTATAGAAACAGAAATTATTGCAGCTAGTGTTCGTAATCCAATTCATGTTACTGATTGTGCCTTAGCTGGAGCAGATATTGCAACAGTTCCTTATAGCGTAATTGAGCAGTGTACGAAACATCCATTGACAGATCAAGGAATTGAAAAGTTCAAAGCGGATTATAAGGCTGTGTTTGGTGAGTAATATATAAAGATAATTGAATATCTTTATACACATTGGAATACTTAAACGGCGAAAGAAGCCTCTAGTGAATGACAATTGCTAAAGTATCTTTCATAAAAAGAGTTATAATGATATCAAAAAAATTACTTTTGATTTATTTTGTACTATTTTATATATCTTTTATGAAAGAGGCTTTGGCAACAAATTAAAAATTGGTTGATTCCAAAGTAATTGCATTATTTATGCAACTACTTTGTATTATATTTTAGGAGGAAATTTCATGAACAACATTGATACAATGTCAGTCAATGCTATCCGAGTTTTAGCAGCAGATGCCGTACAAAAAGCAAAGTCTGGACATCCTGGTCTTCCACTTGGTTGTGCTGCTATTGCATATGAGTTATGGGCAAAAGAAATGAAACACAATCCAGCAAACCCTGATTGGGCAAACCGTGACCGTTTTATATTATCTGGAGGACATGGATCTACATTATTGTATTCATTACTTCATTTATTTGGTTATGGATTAACCAAGGAGGATTTAGCACAGTTTAGACAGTTAGACTCCTTAACACCAGGTCATCCAGAGTATAGACATACAAAAGGTGTAGAAGCTACAACAGGTCCTTTAGGAGCTGGTATGGCTATGGCAGTAGGTATGGCTATGGCGGAAGAACATTTAGCAGCAAAGTTTAATAAAGAAAATTATCCAGTTATGGACCATTACACTTATGTATTAGGTGGCGATGGTTGTATGATGGAGGGAATTTCTTATGAGTCTATGTCATTAGCAGGTACATTAGGATTAAATAAACTGATTGTATTTTATGATTCAAATAAGATTTCCATTGAAGGGGATACCGATATAGCTTTTACAGAGGATGTTAAGAAGCGTTTTGAAGCTTTTCATTTTCAGACATTAGTTGTGGAAGATGGTAATAATCTTGAGGAAATTGGAAATGCAATTAAAGCTGCGAAAGCAGATAAAGAGCATCCTTCCTTAATTATTGTTAAGACAGAGATTGGCTATGGTTGTCCTGCGAAACAAGGAAAAGCAAGTGCTCATGGAGAACCTCTTGGAGAAGATAATGTTGATGCATTAAAAGAAAATATTTTATGGCCATCTAAGGAAGCTTTCTACGTACCAGACGAAGTATATGCAAATTATAAAGCAATTGCTGATGAAAAAGCAAAAGATGAAGATGAATGGAATGCTATGTTTGCAGAGTACTGTGAAAAGTATCCTGAAATGAAAGAAGCGTGGGATAGAGAGTTTGATTTAGATATTGCTAAAAATTTAATAGATAACGATGATTTTTGGAAATACGATAACAAACCAGAAGCTACTAGAAATCTTTCTGGTATGGTAATCAATCGTTTAAAAGATTACGTACCTAATTTGATTGGCGGTTCTGCGGATCTTTCTCCTTCTACAAAGACATATATGAAAGATGAAGGAGATTATTCAATAGATAATAGACTTGGAAGAAACCTTCATTTTGGTGTAAGAGAGTTAGCAATGGCAGCAATCGGTAATGGTATGACTTTACATGGTATGCGTGCATATGTTTCTACTTTCTTTGTATTTAGTGATTATGTTAAACCGATGGCACGTTTATCTTCCTTAATGAGAATACCAACTACTTATGTATTAACTCATGATAGTATTGGTGTTGGTGAAGATGGTCCAACCCATGAGCCAATCGAACAACTAGCTATGTTAAGAGCGATGCCGAACTTCCATGTATTTCGTCCAGCGGATGCTACAGAAACTATAGCGGCATGGTATAGTGCTGTAACTTCAAAGGAAACACCAACAGCGCTTGTATTAACAAGACAGAACTTACCTCAATTAGAGAACTCTTCAAAAGATGCTTTAAAAGGAGCTTATATATTAGAAGACTCTAAGAAAGAAACACCAGATGCGATTCTTATTGCGACTGGTTCTGAAGTTTCCCTAGCAGTGGAGGCAAAAGCAGAACTTGCAAAAGAGGGAATTGATGTTCGTGTAGTAAGTATGCCATGTATGGATATCTTTGAAGAACAATCTGCTGAATATAAAGAGTTAGTATTGCCAAAGATTGTACGTGCGAGAGTTGCTGTTGAAGCCTTAATCGATTATGGTTGGGGTAAATATGTAGGTCTTGATGGTGCCACAGTTACTATGAGAAGTTTTGGTGCATCAGCTCCAGCAGCTACTTTATTTGAAAAGTTTGGATTTACAACTGAGAATGTTGTAAACGCAGTAAAATCTGTTTTATAATTAAGTTAATATAGAATTTATGTATCAATTTAAGCATGTGAAAGTAATGTTTACTTTAATTTTCTTTAACGATTAGAAGGAAATTCAATCTAAATATTATTTGCACATGCTTTTTATATATCACAATTAATAATATTAAAACAGCTAATTTTTTTAAGAACTTTATTTTACAGAGTATTTTATTCTTCAAAGAAGAAAGTGTTTTATTTTTTTAAGCCCCCTATTTTAAAAGCATTCGATTTTTGAAGAATTCTATTTTTAAAGTATTCTATTTTGAAGAATTCTATTTTTAAAGTATTCTATATTAAAGCATTCTATTTTAAAAGATTACAAAGCCTTCTATTTTAAAAAGATTCTATTTTTAGAGGATTCCATTTTTAAGTATTTTATTTTTTAAATCATTTAACTTTTCAAATGAATAAATTTTAAAAAAACTTTTTTATAAAAGAAGCACTTTAATTTAGTTTTATATGGACATGCTATGATATTTACGAAATTAGTAGGAGAATTGAGATTTACAATAGAATGAAGTGATATCTTTATTAGATTCTAATAAAAATCTAATCTATCTAACTTGCTTTCTTTTCATATAATTATTAAAATAGTGATATATGGCAAATACCAAAATTTGAAATTTACTTTCCAATAGAGTTGTAAAGAGAACTTATTTATAATAGGAAAATGTTTTGGTATATGTCTTAGCAATCATAATCACCATAAGAGACATTTGTAGTAATGAAAATATGATTTGTAGTTAAAAAGTTTTTAAGATACACAAGATTATTAGTTGCTTATGTAATGGATTATAGTAAAAGTTTAAAATAGAGCTTAGAAAAGTATGAGGAGTTGGTGGTATGGCAAAAATTTTAGTAGTTGAAGATGAAATTAAAATTGCAAGATTTGTAGAGTTAGAGTTAAAGTACGAGGGGTATGAAGTTGAAATAGCACATGATGGTAGAGCAGGACTCGAAAAGGCTTTGCATGCCAATGTAGATTTAGTTTTACTAGATATTATGCTTCCTGAATTAAGTGGTATAGAGGTATGTAGAAGAATCCGTATGGAATCAAGCATACCGATTATTATGCTGACAGCAAAAGACGATGTTACAGACAAAGTAGCAGGTCTTGATATGGGTGCGGATGATTATATGACAAAACCTTTCGCAATTGAAGAATTATTAGCACGAATACGAGTAGCTTTAAACCGACAGAGTAAAGTAGTTACTGGAGCAAATCAGGATATTCTAGTGCATGGAGAGTTGAAATTAAATTTACTTAGCCATAGCGCTTTTTATGGAAATCAAGAACTTTCATTAACAAAGAAAGAATATGAATTGCTTGAGTACTTGATGAAAAATAAAAACATTGCACTTACAAGAGAACAGTTACTTAATAATGTTTGGGATTATGAGTATTTTGGAGATACCAATGTAGTTGATGTTTATATCCGTTATTTAAGACAAAAAATAGATGATAGATTTGGTATTCGTTTGATTAATACCGTACGAGGAGTGGGGTATATTATAAAAGATGAAACATAAATTAGTCGGTGGAATTAGACGCATATTATTAAAAACATTCGTACCACTTAAAAAGAAGAAAGATGATTTTATTGGTAATATACGTTTGTCCATTGCCAATCGTATTGCGCTTAACTATTTTAAATTAATGTTAATCAATGGTGCGTTGTTTCTTTTCGTATTTCAAATTTTATATATCAGCAATGAAAAATCTTCCTATAGAGATTTGGCTGAAGAAATTGTTATTAATTTAGAAGCCAATACTGGATTTGAGGAAGGGTACATGAATCCTTTTAAAAATCGTGGAATTAATTATGTCTTACTGGAGGAAGAAACAAAAAAAGAAGTATATAATGATGTTACTTATTCTAATAAGAACTTGTTTGGTGTTTTTAAGGGCGTTCATTTCAACAAAGAAAGTGAAGATTTTAAGCTTATAATTGAAGAACAAATACCTGTACTTCGTAACGGTACAAATTATATTGCTGTCTTTTATTACAATATGACACCAAGCTATTATGATATGTGGCGTTTATTTTTTAACTTAGGGTTATTATATTTAATTTTAACGTTCTTTATTATAAAAGAAGCGAAAAAGAATAACGATAAAATTTTAGAACCAATCCACGCAATGTCTTCAACGGTAAACCGATTGACTGTAAACAACCTTCATAGTGAACGATTGAATGTGGAGGGGATGAAAAATGAATTAAAAGATTTAGCAGTTGTTTTTAATGATATGTTAGATCGGCTGGAAACATCCTATGATAGCCAGAAACAATTTGTTTCAGATGCTTCCCATGAACTTAGAACTCCAATCGCAGTTGTTCAAGGCTATGCAAATATGTTAAAGCGTTGGGGTTCAAAGGACGAAGAAATTTTGGAAGAGTCAATTGAGGCAATACAAAATGAAGCAAAGGCAATGCAGGATTTGGTTGAAAAATTATTGTTTTTATCAAGACATGATAAAAAAACTTTAAAACTTGAAAAGAAACATTTTAATATGCGACCAGTTGTTGAAGAGATGGTTAAAGAAACAAAGTTAGTAGCAGGGGACCGTATTGTCGAATGTCCATGTTTGGAGGATGTTGATGTATACGGGGATAAGCAATCTTTAAAACAGGCAATGCGTGTGTTTATTGATAACGCAATTAAATATACCAAAGAAGGTGACAAGATTATTATTTCTTGTCAAAATGTAAGAGGCAGTTGTGTTATTAGTATTGAAGATACTGGTATTGGTATGACTAAAAAGGATGTTGATAATATATTTCAACGATTCTATCGATCGGATCAGGTAAGAAATCAGAAAATAGAAGGGCATGGGCTTGGACTTTCCATTGCTAAGTTAATTATTATGGCCCACACCGGTAGGATAAAGATACGATCACAATATACAAAAGGTACTAGTTTTACGGTTACATTACCTAGAGTTAGATATTAAAAAGTTGGCATTGGGTAATACATTTCATTGCATTCGATATATAAAATTATCGGTTTCAATATTAAATGTACTACCTGAGCCAACTTTTTAGTTATAACTATTAAAATATCTGTTAGTAGAATTTTGTTACTAAAATCTCTGTTACTAAAAATCTAGTTATTAAAATCGTTGCTGTTAAAATCTCTGTTACTAAAAATCTAGTTATTAAAATCTTTGCTGCTAAAATCTCTGTTACTAAAAATCTAGTTATTAAAATCGTTGCTGTTAAAATCTCTGTTACTAAAAATCTAGTTATTAAAATCTTTGTTGCTAAAATCTCTGTTACTAAAAATCTAGTTACTAAAATCTTTACTACTAAAGTGTCTGTTACTAGAAATCGTATTACTATCTCTCCAAAGCGTTTAAAGATTGTTATAATACTACCTTTAAAAAGATTTATGCAATATTTTTAAATTGTGCCATGTATAAATCATAGTAAGCACCTTTTTTCTCGAGCAATTCTTTTGCACTACCTTCTTCTAAAATACCACCTTGATCGATATAAAAAATTCGGTCGGCTTTTTGTATTGTAGATAATCTATGAGCGATTACAAAGGAGGTACGGCCCTTTAATAAGGCATCGATTCCCTCTTGCACTAATAATTCTGTATGAGTATCAATGCTTGATGTTGCCTCATCTAAAATTAAGATTCTTGGCTTTGATACCATAGTTCTTGCAAAAGCAAGGAGTTGTTTTTGGCCGATCGATAAGCCGGCTCCTCGTTCTTTAAGTTCTGTATCATATCCTTTTTCCATTTTCATTATGAATTCATGTGCGTTTACGGTTTTTGCAGCTTCTATAATCTCTTCATCAGTTGCATCAAGGTTTCCGTATTGGATATTTTCCTTTATTGTGCCGGAAAATAAAAAGTTATCTTGAGTCATGATACCCATTTGCTGCCTTAGGCTTTCAATAGAGACTTTTTTAACGTCATATCCATCGATTTGAATAGAACCTTTTTGAATATCATAAAAACGGCTAATTAAATTTACAATTGTTGTTTTACCTGCACCAGTTGGTCCCACCAAAGCGATTGTTTCACCAGGTTTCACATGGAAAGTAACATTTTCCAATACTTTCGTATCTTCATCGTAAGAAAAGGATACTTGATTGAATTTTACTTCCCCTTGAATAGGAGGTAATGGGGTAACATCAATTGCATCATTGATCTCTGGCTTTGTATCAAGGATCTCAAAGATTCGCTCTGCTCCTGCAATATTTGTAATTAACTGATTGTAGAAATTACTTAAGTTTAATAATGGATTCCAAAACATTGAGATATAAGTAGCAAATGCAAGTAAGGTACCAACTGGTACAGAGTCACTACCGATAAGCTTTACTCCGACATAATACAGTGATAAGGTACCAAGACCCCAGCATAAATCCACAATTGGACCGAAGGCATCGGCAAATGTTATTGCATGCATAAAGGAGTCTCTGTGTTCTTTGAGTAACTCTTCAAATGTTTCTTCCGTTTCTTTCTCTGCTCGAAAGCTTTGTATTATTCGCATTCCAGATACATCTTCGTGAATAAAAGCATTCAAGTTAGAACTTTTTTTTCTATGAATTTGCCATCTTTTGTGTGCTCTTGTTTGTACAAACCAAACTCCAATTGCCATCAATGGTAAACTAATCATTGCTGCAAAGGCCAATTGATAGTTTTTAATAAACATAATAATAACTACGGCAACAATAGTTATAAATGATGGTATTAATGTGGTAACGCTGTTTGATAGTACATCTTTTAAGCTATTAACATCACCGATTATACGAGCTAAGATTTTACCAGTTGGTCTGGAATCAAAAAAATTAAAACTTAGACTTTGTATATGAGTGTATAGCTCCTGACGTATGGTCAATAAAACGTCATTTGACATTTTGGCCATAATGGACATTCTGAGTTTTACCAATAATACAAGTACAATATTTAGTATCATTCCTACGATGCCTAGTGTAAATAATCCCTTGTAGTCTTTATTTTTTATATGAACATCAATTGCGCGTTCTACAATTAGGGGATTCACTAGCGTAATTGCGACTGTGATTAACATAACCACGATGACAAAAGAAATCTTCTTTTTATACTCAAATAAGTATCGAAATAGTCGCATTAAGGTTAATTTTTTACTAGTTTTGACTTGATGTTCATCTTCTTTTACCGAATTGAAAGACATAATTTTATTTCCTTTTCTTTATTATAGTGATGAGAATATAAAATCAATTTCATTATTATCATTTAGGTATTCACCATATTGTGCTATATACGTTTGATAGTACAATCCTTTCTTATTTAAGAGTTCGTAATGAGTACCACGTTCTGCTATTCTACCATTCTCTAAAAAGATAATTTCATTTGCATTTCGAACTGCAGAAATACGATGAGCAATTATAATTTTCGTTGTCTTTGTAAATGTATTTAAAGTTTCTTGTATTAAATGTTCTGTTTCCATATCTAGTGCAGATGTGGAATCATCCAATACTAAAATTGGAGCCTTTTTTGCAAAGGCACGGGCAATGCTAATTCGTTGTTTTTGCCCACCGGAAAGACCGACGCCACGTTCTCCAATCATCGTTTCATATTGATCTTCCATTTTTTCAATAAAATCTTTAGCTTGTGCATCGGATAAAGCTTTTAAAATGGTATCTTGTTTCATGCTCTCACGTTTTCCGAATTTCACGTTTTCATTAATTGTATCTGAAAATAAAAAAACGTCTTGCATAACAAGTGAGATGTTTTTTCGTAGATTGTCGAAAGATATATTTCTAATATCGACACCATCTAGTGTGATACTACCGCTTGTGACGTCATAAAAACGTTGAAGTAAATTAATGATGGAACTTTTACCTGTACCAGTTGCCCCCATAATACCAATGGTATGGCCCTCTTTTAACTGAAAGGAAATATCTTTTAATATTTCTTTATTGTCAAGTGTAAGAGAAACATGATTGAAACTAATATTACCTTTGACACGCTCAAGTGTTACAGGATTTTCTTTTTCAATGATGCTTGGTTTTTCTTCATATATTTTCTTAATTTTCTTACGTGAAGCAAGGGCTGATGCAAAATCATTTGTAAGCCATCCTAGCATTTCCATTGGCCAAACAATATTCATACTGTATTCTGTAAAAGCACCCAAAGTACCAAGTGTAATCTCACCTTCAATTACTAAAAAACCTCCATAAATAATGGTGATTATAGGAAGCAGTTTTGTAATCATTTGAAAGAGTGGTTGATATTTAATCAAGGCTTTCGATTGGCGCATGTTCAGCTCATAATAACGATTGTTATGGGATAAGAACTTTTGAATCTCAAACTTTTCTCTAGCAAATGCTTTTACAGTACGTACACCTGCTAAGTTCTCTTGTGCCACAGTATTTAAAATCGCATTCTCTTCACTAATGTCCTCATATACTTTATCAAGCTTTTTTTCCATTACTACAGCTAGTAAAGCCACCAGTGGCATAGCAATAACCGGAACCAAAAACAATTTTACACTTAGATGAAACATACAATAGAGTACAATACTTGTGTGGATTACAACTTCGATTATTAGCATACCGACAAAGCCAAGAGAATTCCATATTTTATCAACATCATCTTTTACACGAGACATTAATTCACCAGTATTGGTTTTATCAAAAAAACTAACAGATAAACTTTGGATGTGATTAAAAAGGTGTTTTCTTAATTTGCTTGCTATTTTGGAACTTACACGGTCAAAGGTAAATTCTTTTAGGTATCCAAAAATGCATCGGCCTAGACCAATGATAAAGATTGTAAATAACAATTTGCTTAGTATAGCTAAATTACCGTTTCCTATAACATCATCAATGATTCTTTTTGTAATTTGTGGAGTCAACATATCTAAACTGACTTGTAATATCATACAGACGATAGCAAATAAGTATAGATACCAATACTTGACGATGTATTTTGATATTTTAAACATATAAAAATAATCCTCCTATAGAAAAAAAATTAAAGGGATGGGTTAATAGTTGCATATATTGGTTTTATATTAAGGGAATGAAATAGGAATACGAGACATACTCAAGTTATGGTGGTTTCTAGATAGTGCTGTTCTATTAGAAAATTTGTGTTGCACACGACATGAATACGAACTTATGTAAAATCACAGGCCGTTACATAAGCGTATTTTGAATTTGAACAAAAAAATGCCGTGGCAAGACACCACGGCATGATAATTTACGACAGTAGAAAGAGCAAAGCGTGCTTTCTATTGTTAAACATATGTATCAACATATGAAATTAACGATGCATACTTGAGGTAATCTCGCAATTATTTAAAAAATAACGATGTTTTCTTCCACGAAATATAAATAAATTATTCATTGCTTTTACCTCTCTTTCTTTGAATTTCTGTTAGAATTATATTCCATTAAGAAAAAATTGTCAATAGTTTTTTTATAATTATTTTATATTATTAATAAAAATTATCAAAAATCATCAATAATTAGATATGCATGATTTACGAAATATTAGAAGAAATTAACTTTATTAAGTAAATATTAAACTTTACTTAATATTATAGTTATTAATGGTTTGTTCACATTTTTATGATATAATCATTTCGAATGAGGTGTCAAATCATTCATTTTAAAGACACCAAATGGAGAAAGAATAATCGCATAGCAAAGCACATTCATAGATAATTTTACCGCTTGGAAAAGTAAAAATGATTGTGTCATTATAGACGAAGATGGGGTACGTCTATATGTAATGGAACAGGATAATAAGGAAAAGGTGTGGTTACAATGGATTTACCTATTTTTTATGATGAAGTAGAAGAGTGGAATCGTACTCTTTTAGTGTATGAAGCTGCTCTAAAAGAAGTTAGTACAAAAATTGAGATTTTAAATAGTGAGTTTAAACTGGCGCATAGATATAACCCAATAGAACATGTGACTTCAAGAATTAAAACTCCACAAAGTATAGCAAAAAAGATGCGTCACAATCAGAGAGAGCTTACTGTTGAAAATATTGTAAAGTATATTAATGATGTTGCAGGAATTCGTATTATATGTTCATTTACTTCCGATATTTATCGTATTGCAGATTTGATTTGTAAGCAAAATGATGTAAAAGTATTAAAAGTAAAAGATTATATTATGAAACCAAAGGAAAATGGATATACCAGTTATCATATGATAATTTCTGTACCAATTTTCTTATCCGATACGATGATTGAAACAAAAGTAGAAATTCAAATTCGTACAATAGCAATGGATTTCTGGGCGAGTTTGGAACATAAAATGTATTATAAATTTGAAGGAAATGCACCAGAACATATTCGTAGAGAATTAAGAGAATGCGCTGATATTGTTGGTTTTTTAGATAAGAAGATGTTAGCCTTGAATGAAGAGATAAAAAAGTTTAGTGATGATCGAATTAATACTTATAAAGAAAAGATGTCTGATATGTTCCAAAATAGCATTAGAGAATCCTATGGAACAGTTATTGATGAAGAGAGTGAAGTGATTACAATCGATGGGTGTAAGATGGAAGAGGATAGTGACATTTATAAAAACGATGTAGCGTTGTACGTCATGGATACACAAGCAGATGATATGTTGAGTGCAATGCAACAAAAAATAATGAAAGAATCCAAAGAAAAGATTGTTGAAGTATCTGAGAATGAAGTAGAAAAGAAAGAAGAGAAAAAGACGAAAGCTTCTTCAAAAGAGTCAAATAAGATTCCATTTACAGCAAGCATTTTCGGGCGCAATAAACAAAAAAAACAAGAAGTAAAAGCGAAAGCAGTAACATAATAAAAAACCAAACTTATTTGTAATAAAAAATTACAAATAGGTTTGGTTTTTTATTTGTTCTTTTTAAAACTTAAATCCTTTTAACAAACTACCCAAGTCAGTAGTAGCAGACTCACCAGTAGAATATTCAATTGGAGCTTCGATGGCATCTTCAATAATTTCAGCTTCTTCCTCGACCGCTTTTATACTAAGGCTAATTTTACCTTCTTTAACATCAAGGATTTTAACGTTTACTTGATCTCCGACTTTTAAAACTTCGCCTGGTGATTTAATACGCTTTCCACAAATTTGTGAAATATGAACTAGGCCAGTTAAATCCTCACCAATGTTTACGAATGCACCGAATGGCATAATTTTTTCTACTGTACCAGTAGTAACTAGTCCAATTTGTAATTTCGATATGCGGCTATTTTTATCATGAATGGCACGATCTCTTAGAACGTCTTTCGCAGATAAAACTAACTTATTCGTTTCTTTATCGGCAGTAATAACGATAACATCTAAGCTTTTTCCTACATAGGAATTTAAGTCTTCTGAATATTCTAGGCTGAGTTTTGATGCAGGAATAAAGGCACGTATACCATTTAAGTAAGTTACTACTCCAGCATTCACTACTTGAGAGACTTTAACGGTTGCAATTGTTTTATTTACAAGCATATCGTGTAGTTTGTCCCATGCAAGAATATCATCTGCTTTTTTACGAGATAATAAAATATTACCTTCTTTGTCTTCTCGTAAAACAACTGCTTGAATTTCTTCGCCTAAGGTAACATCTGCCTTAATTGAAAATTGTGGATTATTACTTAATTCTTCGAGTTTAATAATACCTTCTGCATAATATCCTAAGTCAATGGTAAGCTCGGTATCGGATATTCCAATAACAGTACCTTTTATGATATCTCCTGATTCTAATCTTTTGAAGGAATTATCAATTTGCTCCTTGAATTCATCCATCGAAGGAATATACTCTTTTATTTCTTCAGTTGTAGTGTTTTCAGTATTAATAGATTGATCGTTCATATAGTTACTTAACCTCCATTCTTATAATTTCTTTTTTTAGTATAACATTTTTTACTAGCAAGAGAAAGGAAAACTTGAATAAACGAAAAGGCAAACGTATAATGGTATTGATGGACCATAAGAAACTTAGTTGTAAATAATTGATGGTGATGTATTTTAAAGACCAATATGTAACATATATTTATAAAATCAAATATGAATTACAATAATTCGTTTGATACTTATATCGATTTAAATTAAAATATCTAAATAATGAAGGAGGAACATAGTGGGAGCATTTTTAAACGATATCACTGCATTTTATGGTACTGGTGATAGAAACGAACAAGGTCAGAATTTAGAGAGTTTTTTAGAAGATTATGATGCAAATAAGTATCCAAATCCAAGTGTAACAGCAGATGTGATGGTTTTTCGTTATAATAGCACATTAACAAGTATTAATTCTGGACTTAAATTACTTCTAATTCAAAGAAAAAATCATCCAAGCATTGGATTTTGGGCTCTTCCAGGTGGTTTTGTTGACATCAGAGAGGATATTGATGCAGCAGCAAAAAGGGAATTGCTTGAAGAAACAGGGATAGATGGTTTACCAATTCAGCAAATGCATTGCTTTGGAGAAGTTAATCGGGATCCAAGAACGCGTATTATTACGGTTTCTTACCTAGCATTAGTTGAAGAGGAACTGATTCTTAAAGCAGGGGATGATGCTGCAGATGCACTTTGGTTTGAGGTAGATTTTAAAAAAGAAAACGATGAGGTCGTGGATAACAATCGTAGAAAACAATACTATGAACTAACATTAACCAATCAGGATAGAATGATTGAACTTAATGCTAGGATTGAATATTCACAAAATGTAAAAGGAATAATAAAGGAACCTAAATTCACAGTATTAAAAACAAATCATATAGCGTTTGATCATCCTTCGTTTATCTTACAAGGATTATTGTTTATAGAAGCCAACCACTTTTAACTACTTCTTCGTTATCTTACAACTATTATTGTGTGGAGACTTCCTTATAGTGTATGTCTCTGGTATAAAAAGGCGCGACCTTGTTTTCCAATATGCTCAATTATGTTTAAATGCTTTAATATATTTAAGGCAGTACCAGCATCTTTAGTAGATAGTTTTGTTATCTTTTTATAATCTGCTACGGTAAATGTATCAGGTAAATCCTTAGGAATAAAATTCTTATAATCTTGAAATTTTTCAATATAAATCTCATCATAAATAGCAACAGGGATACCATCATTTCGGGTGGATCCCTTTTTTTTATCTTGGCTCCAACCATTTAAAAGACGATACTCTTCTACATCAAGTAAAACAATACGTAAGTGGAGATTTGGATGATCTAAATAGGACTTGATTTTATAAAGTTCTTTAAAAACTTGATATTTGGTACCGGTTTTTGGTGATTTTCGTTTTGCACTGATTTCACCAGTGGACTCATTAATCCAACGGAGCCATTTAATGTGAGCGATTGGATAAACAATGGTTACTTCATAATATGGTAAAAATGCTTCTAATTTACGGCGTAATGTATTAAAATTTCTTGTTTGTATTTCAATAATATGTGAACCTATTAAAATGTCTGCAACATAAGAATTTACTTTTTGTTCTTGTTCCAATGGGTTGCTAGAATAATAGTGTTTAAGAACAGCGTGAATTGTTTTTTCAGAAAGAGTACCTATTCCATTTTGTGCTTTTGTTTCATGTAAAACCTTATCTAAGGAATCTAAAAATAACTGTTCATTCATGAGAGTATAGTTCCTTTCATTAAATATGTCTGTTGTAAGAATACAATATCATATGCATGAATGCAACATCAGAGAGAAATAATAGAAATGATAGGTCAAAATAGATTGATTCATTGACTTAGTTATCTAAGCTGACTATACTTATTATAGAAGTAAAATTATTTTATAAAAAATAGTATTTAAGGAGGATTTTATGAATAGTAGACAAACAGCGAAAGAACTGATTGGATATATAAAGAATGCAAGTTCACCTTTTCATGTTGTTTTAGAAAGTGTGAATATGTTAAAAGAGGCAGGTTTTTCTGAATTGGATATGAGAAAACCTTGGGAAATAAAAAAAGGTGGTAAATATTATGTTACTCCTTATAAAACAAGTATGTTTGCATTCACAGTAGGAGAAGAGGTTTCTAAGGATCAGAAATTTCATATAGCAGCAGCCCATACGGATCATCCATGTCTTCATATTAAACCGGTTGCTGAATTAGAGAAAAAAGGCTACTTAAGAGTAAATACCGAAATTTATGGTGGACCTATTTTAAATACATGGCTTGATCGTCAGCTTTCTATTGCAGGTGTTGTAGCACTTAAAACAGAAAAAGTATTTGAGCCAAAATTAGAATATATTGATATGAAGCGTCCAGTTTTAACAATACCAAATCTAGCAATTCATATGAATCGTGAAGTAAATAAGGGAGTTGAGTTAACAAAACAAAATGACATGATTCCTTTACTTGGTATGATAAATGAAGAACTAAATACAGATTCTTATTTTATAGATTTTTTAGCAAAAGAATTAAATGTAGAGAAAGATACTATTCTTGATTTTGATTTATATATTTATTGCTGTGAAGATGGTTCACTCATTGGTATGAATGAAGAATTTATCTCCTGCCCACGTCTTGATAATCTAACTTCTTGCTATGCTTTAACGAAATCTATTATGAATAAAAGCAGAGAAGATGGAATTAATTTAATTGCACTTTATGATAACGAAGAGATAGGTAGTTTGACAAAACAAGGAGCAGATTCTGCATTACTTTCCATGTTATTATCAAAGATATATTCATCTTTGGGATTTGATGAAATCTCATTACAACAATCTATATTAAGTAGCTTTTTACTTTCAGTTGACGTAGCGCACGCCCTTCATCCAAATCGTGGTGATAAGTATGACGAGAAAAACTACTCAAGATTAAATGAAGGTATAACAATTAAAATTAATAGCAATCAAAGATATACGTTTGATACAGAAGCAGTCGCTATTGTGCAGCAGATTTGTGAAAAAGAAAATGTAAAATACAAGAAATATGTAAATCATTCCGACATGGTTGGTGGAGGAACTTTAGGACCTATGATTTCTTCCTGGTTGCCGATGAAAACAGTAGATCTAGGGATACCTCTTCTTGCAATGCACTCTGCTAGGGAGTTAATGGGAGTGGAAGATCAACTTCATTTGGAGCACTTAGTAACAGCATTTTTTGAAATCCAGTAATAGAAATTTAGTTAGAACAAACTACTATATATAGAAAAGTAACAAAAAAATGTTTCAAAACAATAATTCTCTTGACATATATCACAAAATTTGATATTCTGATAGTGGTCGATATCGAGAAGGTATTGTCCGGAGGATGAAGCGTTGGGGAACGTTTTGAGGGCATATGCATTAAAATAAGATTGTTAGAATCATATACGAGCTGTTTCGGGACAGTAAAACGGGATACATAAATTGGTGCGGGTTTTCAGTAATTGTATCAGTACGAAGTATATGTAATAGCAATCTTATTTTCTTCCATTGTCAATCTAAGGACAAAAATATGGTTAAAACGGACATCAGACTGTTTCTTACCATGGAGATTAATTATAGTTACAACAGATATCTTATTCTTAAGACTTAAGGTATGGTAGGAGTTTATTCATATACGATTTTATACGAAAAAATCATTGAATAAATAATATTTTTATGTACACAATATTGTATAATAGGGTTGGTGTGGCAAGGATAATACTTTGACAATTATATGCATACATGATATAATCTGAGAAGTTTCATATGAGAATGCGAAGAAGAGAAGAGTAGATATGGAAACTGTTGACAGAGAACCTTGTAATAAATTTTTTATTTGCTGAGAACAAGGAACAGAAGAACATATTGAAGATGGTCTTGGAGCTTTGTAATTGAGATTTATTCGTAAGTTTAGATTACAACGGAAGCAACCGTTAACATGCTATGCTGTGTTAGCAGCAGATAAGGTTTTTGCCTTGAGGTAAAAACGAATTAAAGTGGTACCACGGGATATGACTCTCGTCTTTAAATAAGACGGGAGTTTTTTTTACTTTATAGAGAGTAAAAGCACCGAGTGTTTTGTGCTATAAAGCAGTGTTTTATTAGGTGAAAAACGGTCCACGTAGAAGCGTGAAATGCGTATGCGTAGGATACGAAATCGATCCCGCGCATGTGTTTATATTATAAGATAAAGCTTAAAGTGCTTTAAGGAGGTAATTATTGTATGAGTAGAAAAAAATATTATATGACAACAGCCATTGCATACACTTCTGGTAAACCACACATTGGTAACACATACGAGATTGTGTTAGCAGATAGTATAGCAAGATATAAACGTCTAGAAGGTTATGATGTGTTTTTCCAAACTGGAACAGATGAGCATGGACAAAAAATTGAACAAAAGGCTGCGGAGGCTTCAATTTCTCCAAAAGAGTTTGTGGATGGTGTTGCAAACCAAATTAAATCTATCTGGGATTTAATGAATACATCTTACGATAAATTTATTCGTACAACAGATGAATATCATGAAAAGCAAGTTCAAAAGATTTTTAAGAAATTATATGATCAAGGTGATATCTATCAAGGCTATTATGAAGGTATGTATTGTACTCCATGTGAATCCTTTTTTACTTCTAGCCAGCTTGTAGATGGAAAATGTCCTGACTGTGGAAGAGAAGTTCAGCCAGCAAAAGAAGAAGCTTATTTCTTAAAGTTAAGTAATTATACAGAGCGTTTGATAAATCATATAAATACTCATCCAGAATTCATACAACCGGAATCTAGAAAGAACGAGATGATGAACAATTTCTTGTTACCAGGTTTACAAGATTTATGTGTATCAAGAACTTCTTTTAAATGGGGAATTCCTGTAGATTTTGATAATAAACATGTAGTATATGTATGGTTAGATGCACTTAGCAATTACATTACAGGAATCGGTTACGATTGCGATGGAAATAGTACGGAACAATTTAATACATTATGGCCTGCTGACTTACATTTGATTGGTAAGGATATTTTACGTTTCCATACAATATATTGGCCGATTATGTTAATGGCACTTGATTTACCTTTACCAAAGCAAGTATTTGGCCATCCTTGGTTATTACAGCAAGACAATACTGCCAAAGACGGTGAAGGGGTAAAAATGAGTAAATCCCGTGGAAATGTGTTGTATGCAGATGAGTTGGTTGAGTTATTTGGTGTAGATGCTGTTCGTTACTTTGTATTACATGAAATGCCTTTTGATAACGATGGTGTTATAAGCTGGGAGCTTATTGTGGAACGTCTAAATTCAGATTTAGCAAATACACTAGGTAATTTAGTAAATAGAACAATTTCTATGTCAAACAAGTATTTTAACGGTATTGTAAACAATGCTCAGGTAGGAGAAGCAGTAGACGAAGAATTAAAAGCAGTATGTACAGCGGTTAGAAATAAAGTGACAGCAAAGATGGATCAACTTCGTGTAGCAGATGCAATCAGTGAGATATTTACTATATTTAAACGTTGTAACAAGTATATTGATGAAACAATGCCATGGGCATTAGCAAAAGAGGAAGATAAAAAAGGTCGTCTTGAAACGGTTCTTTATAACTTAGTAGAAGGTATTTTAATTGGTGCGAATTTGTTACATTCATTTATGCCTGAAACATCTGAAAAGATCTTTAAGCAGTTAAATGCAAGTGTAAGATCGTATGAACAATTAGATCAATTCGGGTTATATGAATCTGGAACAAAAGCTACTGAAACACCTGAAATATTATTCGCTAGACTCGATTTAAAAGAAGTACTAGAAAAAGTTCAGGCAAAGGAATCACAAAATCAGACACAAAATGAAAGCAACGAAACAAAGGAGAATGAAACTGTGATTGATATACCTTTAAAAGATGAAATTACTTATGATGACTTTTCAAAACTTCAATTCCAAGTTGGTGAAATTATTGCTTGTGAAGAAGTTAAAAAATCCAAAAAGCTTCTTTGCTCTCAAGTTAAGATAGGAAATCAAGTAAAACAAATTGTTTCTGGAATTAAAGCTCATTATACTGCTGAAGAGATGGTTGGTAAAAGAGTTATGGTACTTGTTAACTTAAAACCAGCAACATTAGCAGGGATAGTTTCTGAGGGAATGCTTTTATGTGCCGAAAACGAAAATGGTGAATTAGCGTTGATGGTACCAGAAAAGACAATGCCAAGTGGCGCTGAAATTTGCTAAGAAAGTAGTTACATTGGTACGATAATAAAATTTGAGTATAGTTAAAGAAAGAGGGAATAGAAACGTTTGTTCGAATATGTTTTCTATTCCCTTTTTGAAATTTTAGGAGAGTCCTTGATAATATGAAAGCTTCCTATAATTTTAAAATGCACTACGTGCCAAACGGTGTACCTCGCGCAGATGAATATATTGCTTCGCAAAGAACTCTGGCTCTTTTTCTGTGGTAAAAATGCTTTTTTAAATTAGAAGTTAAATCCCTATTTCTTCATGAACGAAGTTGAGCTACGTTCTATAAACTTGGCACGAAGTAATAGTTTGCTTATTGTTACATTATGAATAAGCCCGTCCAATAAAAGAAATGCACTTTTTCCCAAATCAATTCGATCTTGTCGTACGGTCGTTAGTGGAGGTGTTAATTGACTAGCAATTGGTAAGTCGTCATAACCAATTACACTGATATCTTCAGGTACTAAAAGTCCATGCTTGTTTACTTCTGCGATAACACCAGATGCAATTAAATCACTAGCGCATATAATAGCTGTTGCACCTTGTTCAATAAATTTTGGTACGTGCCATTTTGCACAATCTGGAACATAGTAACCGAAATCAATTAAATCCTCATTTGCTTCTAAATCATTTTCTTCCATGCTCTGTATAAATGCTTGATGACGTTCGTTAGATACCATTGAATTCTTTGTACCATTTAGAAATGCAATTTTTTCATGGCCAAGGGTTTTTAAGTGAGCTACGGCTTGAGATATTCCCTCAAAACTGTCTGTGCCAACATATCCAACGTGATTATTTCCAGAAACATAATTATCAAGTAGAACCGTAGGAACCGTTGTTTTTGATAATTGTTTCATCCAGTCATCATGTAGAGTAAAACCAAGTAAAAAGGCTCCGCAGAATCCGTTCTTTAGCATGTATGTATCATATTTTTCTTCCGATTGCATATTAAGATTCATTGGTATAACACTAACGTCCCAATTCCTTTTGGCCGCAGATAATTTAAAACCCATAATTATTTCATAACCAAATTGTTCAACATTTTCATAATCCATATTTTCAATGAGAATACAAACTTTCTTAGTGCCCTTTGCGCGCATTTTCTTGGAAGAATACCCCATTTCAACAGCTGTTTCTAGCACAAGCTGTCTCATATCAGCACTTATGTCACTTGCTCCATTGAGTCCTTTAGACACAGTACTAACAGCAATACCTAGTTTATCAGCAATGTCCTTTATAGTGGCCATAATCAGCCCTCCAAATATTGTATTTAAGTTTACTATTTACAGTATAAACCGATTTAGGTGCTTTTTCAACTAAAGGATACGAATATGTTACTAATTTTACAGGAAGTAATACGAAGAAAAGACTAATTATTGTAAATGATAAAAGGAAATATTAAGATTTAATTGACTAGATATGGAAGAAGTGGTAATATATAAATAAGTTTCGAAAAGTATCGAAAATATTGCTTGAAAAATTATATTATAATAAGGGAGGATAAAAAATGACTTCATTTAAAGAAAATGTTGTTCAAATTCTAAAGCTTGATTATCAAACAGAGATGAAACAGGCTAGCACGATAGAATTATATCATGCAGTATCCAAGGCTGCCATGCTAGCCATTGGAAAAGAGTTTGCAGATATGGCAATGAGCGGGAATGAGAAGAAGGTTTGCTATTTATCTGCGGAATTTTTGATTGGACGTATGGTATATAACAATGTATTTAATCTTGGACTATTCCATCAATTTTCTGAACTTATGGCGGAATCAGGAAGAGACATTCGAATGTTTGAAGAAATTGAAGATGCAGCACTAGGCAACGGAGGGCTTGGAAGATTGGCAGCATGCTTTTTAGATTCTGGTGCAACGAATGGGATTCGTTTGAATGGATATGGAATACGTTATAAATATGGATTATTTAAGCAATATTTTGAAGATGGTTTTCAAAAGGAAACTGCAGATGATTGGACGAAAGTTGGAGATCCTTGGTCAATACGAAATGATGAACAATGTGTAACGGTTGATTTTAAGGATTTTTCAGTTGTAGCAGTGCCTTACGATATGCCAGTCATAGGATATGGAAAGAAAAAAATTAATTTATTACGTTTGTGGCAAGCAGAGCCAGTGCTTAGTTTTAATTTTGATTTATTTAACGAACAAAAGTATGATAAAGCAGCCAAAGAGCGAATAGAAGCGGAAGCAATTACTAGCGTTCTATATCCTAATGATACAACAGATGCAGGTAAAAAGCTTCGTTTGAGACAACAATACTTTTTTACGAGTGCAACACTTCAAGACATTATTCGTACATACAAAGAAAAATACAATGATAATTTTTCACATTTCTCAGAGGAATATGCTATTCAATTAAATGATACACATCCGGTTGTTGCAATACCAGAGCTGCTCCGCTTATTAATAGAAGGAGAGGGCCTAAGTTTTGCAAAGGCATTTAAAATAGCTAAGGATACGTTTGCTTATACAAACCATACAATTATGGCAGAAGCATTAGAAAAATGGAGCATAAAGTTATTTAAGTCTGTGATTCCAAATGTTTATAAATATGTAGTACTGATTCAAAAAACACTTTTAAAAGAACTTACTTCATTTAAAATTCCCGATGAAGAAAGAAAACAGTATAATATTATAGACGAAGAACGAATTCATATGGCAAGATTGGCTATTTTCTCAAGCCATTCTACAAACGGTGTGGCCAAGATTCATACAGATATTCTAAAAAGTGATGCATTAAAAGAATGGTATGCTTTATATCCAGAACGTTTTAATAATAAAACCAACGGTATTACACAAAGAAGATGGCTCGCATTATCGAATATGGAACTTTCCGGATTCATTACAGATAAAATAGGGAACTCTTGGATTACCGACTTAGCACATTTAAAAAAGTTAGAGGTTTTTAAGGATGATACGAATGTTATTAAACAATTCAATGATATAAAACAAATTAAGAAAGCTCAATTAGCAGAGTTTATAATGCAAAATGAGGGCATCGTAATTTCTCCAAAGTTTATGTATGATATTCAGGTAAAAAGATTGCATGAATATAAGCGTCAACTATTGAATGCCTTTTCTATTTTGGACATCTATTATGGAATCAAAGAAGGAAGGATAAAAGATTTTTATCCAACGGTATTTATCTTTGGTGCAAAAGCTGCGCCAGGGTATTTTCGTGCAAAGGGGATTATTAAATACATCAATGAGATTGCAGCTATTGTAAATAATGATCCAGAGGTAAGTGATAAACTTTTGGTTGTGTTTGTTTCGAATTACAATGTATCTTATGGTGAAAAGATATTCCCAGCAGCAGATGTTTCAGAGCAAATATCAACTGCGGGAACGGAAGCATCTGGTACTGGCAATATGAAGTTCATGTTAAATGGTGCAGTTACCTTAGGAACATATGATGGTGCTAATGTTGAAATAGTTGCAGAAGCTGGTGAGGATAATAATTATATCTTCGGCGCAAGAGTAGAGGAAATTGAACAAATAAAACATACGTATAGTGCTAGAAAATATTATGAAGAGAATCCAAGAATTAAACGAGTTGTGGACACTTTAATTGATGGTACTTTTGATGATGGTGATACAGGGATGTTTCAGGAATTGTATACTTCATTGCTAGATGGTGCTACTTGGCATCAACCGGATCATTATTATATACTACTTGATCTATTGCCATACATTGAAGCAAAGTTACGTGTAAATGAGGACTATAAAGATATGCTTAAATTTAGACGCAAATGCTTTATAAATACATGTAATGCAGGTAAATTTTCAAGTGATAGAACAATTAAAGATTATACAACAGAAATTTGGAATGCATAAGTAAATAAGGAAGGGCTGTCGCTACATAGAGTATTTTATATAAATAGAAAACTCTAGTGGTTGACAGCCCTTTTGGAAGAAAGGTTCAAATATTTTATCAAACAGCGGAGATTGTTTGTTCCGCGTGTTTTGCTTGCTTTAATAGAAATTTGTAACGATGCTGAATTGCATTTACTTCATAAATATAACAATCGATTAGATCAGGGTCAATTACGTTCTCAAAATTAGAATAGGCTGCCTCTAGTGCACGCTGTGTATTGGCAATTTCACGTAGTAAGGATTCATTGGGATTCTTGTACTTTTTCTTAAATAAACTCACATAAACACTACCTTTCAATAAAGTTTTGAACATATACTAAGTTTTTATAAAATTAGAATTAATCTACTTTTTATAAAAGTTATTCTGTATGTAATTGGTATCTGTTCAACTATTTATAGTATAGTCAGAAAATGGTAAGTGTATACCATGTTAATAATGATTTTATAAAAAACTTGGAATATACGTTAAATCAATGAATATAAATAGAATAAGACAAACTGAAAGGTTACAATATTTATGACTACATATATTATAATGGGAGTAGTTCTTGTTCTGTGTATTTTTATTGTTATTTATATGTGTAAGCACCATGCGAACTTTATATTTAGTTTGTTGCTACGTACTATTTTTGGAATTACTTGTGTTTATTTAATTAATTCTGTATTTGAAGAACTCGAAATTGTAACTATGGTAGGTATCAATACAATCTCTATTATAACAGTTGGGCTATTTGGTATACCGGGTGTTATCTTATTATATGGTGGGACATTTCTCTTAAAAAAATAAAGATAAAAAACATGTGTGGATAACTAATGTGAATGGTGAATAAAAACAAAAAAACTGATATTTATTGTGTATAAGTGCAAATTTTTAAAAACGGCGAAGTATTATAAAATAGAGTTTGTACAAAATATAGGGGAACTTCTATGCATTAAGTAGAAGTATAAAAAGTCTGGAAGAAAGAATTGACAGGCTTTTTTTATTGCAGTATGATTGGAATATATCAATGAAGAAGTTAAAGAAATCTCTAGCTAAAGTCTAAATAATTATTCACATTGAACGAAGTCCAAATTTAAGTCTATAATAAGTAAAAAATATCAAGGGCTCATCAATATAATTCTAAGAGCATCATATAATCTTAATTCAATCCAAGCAAAGAAAAAGAAATCCATATTAATTTTCTTATTAATCGTATATCAAATATAAATCCCAAACAATGTTATGTATTCTAAATGTTATTTAATCTAAAAGCTATTTAATCTAAAAGTTGTTAAATCTAAAAGTTATGTATTCTATTTTGTATATCGAAAGTAAGGAGGTGAAATGTTCTGCTTAAAGTCGCATGTTTACTAGTTATTGTTTTTATTGGCATGGTACAAGACATACGATTATTCAAAATTAAAAATATAACTATACTGGTAGGAATATTCATCGGTACACTATTTTTAATTACGCAGAAAGATATTAGCAGTTTGTTATATCATTTTGGCGGTATGATAGTACCAATATTAATACTATTCCCGTTGTTTATGCTTCGTATGTTTGGAGCTGGTGATATTAAATTATTATCGGTGGTTGGATTATTTTTAGGGACACAGGCAGCGATACATATTATTATAGCTTCAATCGTTATTGGAGGAGTACTTTCACTTGTAAAATTAGTTCAAAATCGTAATATCAAACAAAGAGCCGCTTATTTTATACAATATATAAGAGGGAGTAGTTGCGGTATTCGTACAGGTTATTACGATGCAAAATCAGATAACTATACAAATGCAATTCATTTCTCTATCGCTATATCGGTAGCTGTTGTTCTATGGTTGGTTTTTATTGGAGGTATAAGATGAATGAAGTTCTGGCGGTCTTAGATAAAGATAAAGAATATTTAGAACAACTAATACATTATCTAAAGCAAAAGAAGAATTTTAATTTTATAGTCGTTGCTTTTACAGACATAACAGCATATTTAGAGTATGAAGAAACAAACAAAGTCGCAATATTACTTTACCACAATAGTTATGATGAGTTTGTTTTTGGATGCAATGCGAAGCAAAAGATTGTTTTAATGGAAACAAAAGCAATTTCAGAGGAAAATAAGGTAGGGATATACAAGTATCAATCAGTTGAGATATTAATGAAGGAAATTCTAAGACTTTACGAGGGAACACAAGGAATAAACATAAGAGAAGCTCTGAGTGGTGATTTACATATCGTTGGTATTGCTAGCATTATTGGTGAAGTAAGTTCAAACTATGTTGGTGCCATACTTGCATATGAATATGGAAAGTCAAAGCGTACACTTTTTTTAAGTTTGGATCCCTTTCAAAGCAAAAAAATGCTTGGTTTACGGGAGGAATTCGAAGGTGTTTCAGATTTAATATATTATGTGAAACAAAAAAACAATAATTTATCATTAAAAATGGCTTCTTTAATTAATAAAATTGAAACATTTGATTACATAATTGGATTATCACATTGGAACGATCTTTTCGAGTTACAAGAAGAGGAAGTGAAGCAAATATTAAATACGATTCGTAGTCATCTAAACTATGAAGTTCTTGTAGTTGAAATGGGAAGTATAAATCATATTAGTATAGCACTTATGGAAGAGTGCAATTATATTTACCAGCCGATGCAAAAAGGGGAGATATATCGGGAGAAGGATAAGGAATTTCGTAGACAAGTGATTCTAAAAAAAGATGAACTATTTGCAAATAAAATTAAGCCAGTACTTGTTCCAGAGGTTGATTATAATGTTACTACGAACGTAATCTTTAAAAGTGAGAAGATGAATGAATTTGCTAGGGAGTTGGTGACAAAGGAGGGATCTTGCGTTGGATGACGAGATTGATTTAAAGGGATTACTTCAAGATGAGGTTATGCAAAGAATAGATCTTTCGAAAGAATTAGATGACAATGAACTTTTAGATATGATTGATATCACCTTAAAAAATAAGAGTCGGGAACATTATTTAAGTATTAAGGAGAAACAACAGTATCGAAAAGAAATATTTAATTCGATACGACGTTTGGATATTTTACAAGAACTTGTTGAAAATCCGTCCATAACTGAGATTATGATCAATGGGGCCAATAATATTTTTATTGAAAAAGCCGGGAGGATAACGAAGTGGGAAAAGAAATTTGAATCCAACCGTAAGTTAGAGGACGTGATACAACATATTGTATCTGGTTCGAATCGCATTATCAATGAAGCAAGTCCAATCGTTGATGCCAGGCTAAGCGATGGGTCACGCGTTAATATTGTTCTACCACCTGTTTCCCTATGTGGCCCTGTTGTAACAATCCGTAAGTTCCCTGAAGAGACAATGACCATGGATAAGCTGGTTCAAATTAAATCATTGCCACAAGAGGCTGCAGAGTTTTTGCGTAAATTAGTAATTGCAGGTTATAACATTTTTGTAAGTGGAGGAACAGGTACAGGGAAAACGACTTTTTTAAATGCATTATCTAATTATATTCCTAGCGATGAACGTATTATAACCATTGAAGATTCTGCTGAATTACAGATAAAAAACATTCCTAACCTAGTAAGTTTGGAGGTGAGAAATGCGAATGTTGAAGGTGATAATGAAATTAGCATACGTGATTTAATAAAATCAAGTCTTAGAATGAGACCAGATCGAATCGTTGTAGGAGAAGTAAGGGATGCTTCTAGTATTGACATGTTACAGGCACTGAATACTGGGCATTGTGGAATGAGTACAGGCCATGCGAATTCTCCAATGGATATGTTATCAAGATTAGAAACAATGGTCTTATTAGGAGCAGATATTCCCTTATTGGCGGTAAGAAAGCAAATAGCGTCTGCCATTGATATTATTATACAGTTAGGTAGATTAAGAGACAAATCTAGAAGAGTTATGGAGATTTGTGAAGTGGTGGAGTGCATCGATGGCGAAATTCGAATGAATTGCTTATACAAATTTGAAGAAGAGGGAGAAACAAGTGATGGATTCGTCTTAGGTAATTTAAAGAAAACAAGGAATTTATTAATACGTCAACAAAAGCTTTTAAAATCTGGATTATCGGTCTAAGATGTAAAATCTATAGATAGGAGGAGTATTGGTTACAGATTACTTTGTTTATGAATTTTCTAAAAAAGAGCTTATGATTGTGTGTGCAAAAGGTGTATTACTATGTAGTATTGTTGGTTTTATATTCTATCGTAGTATATTTGGTATCTTAATTCTCTTACCATATGTCTATTACTATGTAAAAGAGCAACGTACTATAAAAATGATATTAAGAAAAGAAAAATTAAGTATAGGATTTCGAGACGGTATACGATGCTTATTGGCTGCTTTAGAAGCAGGCTACTCACTTGAGAATGCAATCGGGGAGGCGGTTGCTGATTTAAAATTAATGTATGACAATGATGCGGAAATTGTAAAGGAATTTACTCATATACATCGACAAATAAAAAATAACATAACAATTGAAGATGCTATGGCACAGTTTGCTATGCGCAGTGGAATTGAGGATATTGAAAGTTTTTCAGAAGTTTTATATACAGCAAAAAGAACTGGCGGAGATATTGTTAAAATTATAAGATCCACAAGCAATGCCATTAGTGATAAGTTAGAAGTAAAGCGTGAAATAAAGACAATGATTACAGCGAAGCAGTTTGAAGTTACAATTCTTAAAATAATCCCATTTGGAATTATTATTTATCTTTGGTTAGGTTCGCCTGGCTTTCTTGATCCACTCTATCATAATTTATTCGGAATTCTGTTTATGACAGTCATACTAATTCTATATACAGTTATCAATAAAATAGCGAACACTATAACAAGTATCGAAGTATAGCAAAGGAGGGATTTTTTGCTTTGGATTGGTATTGGTGTATATCTAGCTTTCTTTCTTTTGTGGTTACGTTCGAAAAAGTATAATACAGAGTATTTTAAACAATTAGATAAAAAAGAAGATCCTTTACTTGTCTTATATCCACTACTATTTTACATAAAGACGATGGTATCCAAAGTAAGATTAAATAAAGTGAAAAAACAAAAGAAACGCATCTTTGAAGAACTTTATCTTGGAAAAGCAGAAGAAATGGAGGGTTTGTTTTTTTATCGAAAAGCTTCCATGATGATAGCAGTATGCTTGGTTGCCTTATTTCTATCTATGGTAGTAGAGATATCAGCAAAGAATGTAGATTTTATTGAAAATCAACTACCCAGGCCATCCCTAGGAACGGGTGAGACTTCTGTTTTGATTGCGTATGAATCAGAAAATGGTTTTACAGGTGATATCAACATAAAAGTGAGCGAGAAACAATTAAGTGATGAAAGTGTAGATGCTTTGTTTGAGGAAGCAAAGTTATTTATTGATCGCGAAATATTAGATAGAAATATATCTACCAATGAAGTTACGTCTGATTTAAATCTTATGACAAGCATTCCTAATATGAGTATATCAATTAAGTGGAGTGTTAGTGACTCTACGTATGTAAATAGGCAAGGCAATTTATACAATGAAGATATGAGTGAAGAAGCTTTGGTTGAAATAAGTGCCACTATGACTTATTACGAACATCAAGTGATATATAGCCAATGGATTCGTATATTGCCTAAAAATTATTCGGGCCAAGAAATGTTTGATAAAACTTTACAGGAGACTTTAATTCACATTGATGAAGCTACAAGGAAGGAGGAATTCCTTCAATTACCTAAGAAAGTAGATGACTATACATTAAAGTGGAATTTCAAAGAACAAGAATCAGCGATGTATTTGTTGCTACTTGGTATCGTAGCAAGTATTTGCATTATGATTAGTATGGAATCCTCGCTAAAGAATAAGCAAAAGCTTAGAAATTTACAGATGCTTATTGATTATCCTGAAATAATTAGTAAGTTTACATTGCTATTAAATGCAGGAATGACGATTCGCGCAGCATTTGAACGGATTGCTTCCGATTATCTAAAAAAGAGGAGCCGAGATAGTAAAAATTTAAAAAAAGAAAAGGAGGGGGTACGTTATGCATACGAAGAGTTAGTTTTAGTTGTTAGAGAATTAGAACTTGGACGGCCAGAAGCGGTGGTATACGATGCGTTTGGTCAAAGGTGTTCTTTAATGTGTTATTTAAGATTTAATACAATTATTGTTCAAAATATGAGAAAAGGAACAAAGGGAATTGTACCTATGCTAGAACTTGAGGCTTTGGATGCGTTTGCAGAACGGAAAGAAACAGCGAAGCGCTTAGGTGAAGAAGCGGGAACAAAACTATTAGGGCCGATGATAGGAATGCTATTTATTGTTCTATTAATTGTATTGGTTCCTGCATTTTTAAACTTCAGCTTTTAATATGGATTAAGTGAATAGTAATGTAGCAATTTTAAAATATTGTATTTTCAAAATTAAAAAGAAAGGAAGTTTCGTATGAGAGACGTTATAACAAGATTTGTTAAAGAAGAGGATGGAATAGGTGTTGTAGAGATTATATTAATCTTAGTTGTTTTGATTGGGCTTGTAATGATATTTCGAACAAACTTAAAGCAGATGGTTGAAAAAATATTTGAAAATATAACAAAAGATGTTGGAACGATAAAAAATGATTGATGCATCCATAAACACAGCCGTATCGTAGGGGGGACACAATGTGTAAATCTCAAAAAGAGGGTTCAATAACGGCCTATTTGACACTAATTTTATTTTTGGTTTTAGCATTGATTACTACTTGTGTTGAATCTGCAAGGGTGTCTACTGCAAATGCATATGCACATCGTGTATTGAACACAGCTATGCGATCGACGTTGGGTGAGTATTATTTACCACTATATGAGAAATATCATTTGTTTGGGTTGGATGTTGGTTATGGAGATATTAATAAGAATGAGGAAGAGTTAATAAATCGAATGAAGCAAACAATGGAGGCAAGTCTAAAACCAGAGATAAATCCTTTGTTTTTACAAGGAAATGGTAAAAATAATTTTCTACTATGTAATTTAAGTACTGATTCCATTGTAATAAATGAACGAAGAACAATGATTGATAAGGGTGGGGAGCTATTAAAAAAACAAGCAATCCAATATCAAAAGTATGATTCTGCAGCAGATTTATTAAAGGAGTTTTTAAAAAAGTTTAATCTTTTAGCAGATACAGAAGAGGCAAATGAATTATTAGAGGAGAAACTTGAAGTAGAAACACGACTCTATGAGATTGATAAACAAATGTTACAGTTAATTGAGCATGTGGATGGTTTTCTAACAGATGAGAGTGGTATAAAGTTAAGCAAGAAAGGCAAACCATCCATACAAAATAAGTTTGCTAAGAAAATGGTCAATTTCCCTATAAATCAGGACTCAGTCCAAATCAATAATTCAATTTTGTATACAGAAATAAAAGGCCAATATATGAATCCTAGTGATCTTATCCTTGGGATGATTTCAAAAGGTGAGGAAGCCGTTCTAAAAAAAGAAGACTGGGAAGCTTATGAAGAAGAACTTGATGCATTATTAGAAGAAAATGATTATTTAAATCCGATTTATATTGCAAATGTACTACGCTTAAAAAGCGCTACTTCAAATGCTAGAAATGCATACGATAATTGTATTAGTGATATTCGTTTAAAACAAAATACAATAAAAAATCTTGTAATAGATGTTTTGGATGCTACTAGAAGTGCACTTGCTTGTATCGAATCTATTAATGAAGCAAAGAGAGAATCGAATACCTATGTAGATTCATTTATTGAGCGTGTGAAAGCAGAAAAAGATAAACTAGAGAAAAGCTTTTATGAAGAATTATTAAAAAGTTCAGATGATATGAAAGCGTATACGGATGAAACTACTACAAAGTTAAGTATTGTTTATAACATGACTCAGCTTAAGGAGACCTTAGAGAAGAATGAAGAAGTATTAGTTGAGCTTAAAACCCGTGGAATTCCGGATTTTTATGTTGGGTCTATAAATTCGTGGAAAAATGGACTAACAACTATAAAGGCTATATTTTTAGAATATAGCCATGATGGATTGGCCATTGATTATAGTAGTTTTAAGTTAGAAAAAGAGAGTAATCAGGTGCTTAGTACATTTAAAAGTTTAATTCAATCTGGTATTGCTGGATTAGTTTTAGAAGATATGGATGGGTTATCCATAGAAAAGTTACCAGAAGATGCTCTAATTTCTAAAACGAAGAATATTAAAAAAGAAGATACAAGTGAAACTTTGGATGATCTGTTACTAAGTGTTACTGAGGAAAAGAAAGATAATGATATGGTCGGTTCGCTTAAACAAGCTGGAATAGATTTTGGCGGTGTTCTTGCAAATGGGGCAAACACGTTATTAGAAAACCTATTATATATTGTATATTTAGAAGAACATTGTTCGGATTACATATTACAAGGGGCAAAGAATGAGCAAATATTAAATTATGAACTTGAGTATATTTTGTTTGGCAATACGGTGGATAAAGAGAATATAGAGGCAATAGCAACAAGAATAGTTTTGCTACGTGCGATTGTGAATCTATTACATGTTTTTACCGATTCTCAAAAAACAAATACGGCGTTAACATTTGCTACGGCACTGGTGGGCTTCTCTGGATTACCATTCTTAGTGAGTATAACGAAATATATGGTATTAGTTATTTGGGCATTTGAAGCAGCACTCATAGAAACTGCGGCTATTATGATGGGAAAAGAGGTACCTATACTTACAACAAGAGAGAATTTTACATTAGAGTTTTCAGAAATACTAAGTATGAGTCGGGAAAACATCATTACGAAGGCAAAGAATTATCAGAGTGCGAATGAAGGATTACGTTTTGGATATAGGGAGTATCTACGCTTGTTTTTATTTCTTCAAGATAAGTCAAAGCAAAATTACCGTACAATGGATTTAATACAAGAAAACATAAAGTATGTCTATGACAGTGACTTTTTGTTGTCGCGATGCTACGTAAATTATGAAGTTAGTGCAAGATTTGAAATGCCCCAAGTATTCTTATCCATGCCTTTTATCGGAAATAATGAAAGGAAAGCGGTAAAGGGTTATGAATATAAAGTAAATGCTGCTGTTTCATATTAGTGTATAGTACGGTAAGATCTCTGTTTTTTTACGTTCATATATGTTCATATTAACCATTAAAAATTTATTTCTCTCCAAGAAATCATTTGCAAAAATCAGTAAAAGAACAGAGGTCTTACCGTATTATTATAGGAGCTTATCATATGAAAGAGATAAAAAATAACAATCAGTTCGTAACTGCATCCCTAACAGTTGAGGCTGCTCTTGTACTTCCAATCTTTATCTTTGCGTGTTATGCATTTTTATTTTTTTTCTATGTACTTAATATACAGGAAAATTTACATAATGCTTCAACAAGAGCTTGTGAAACAGTTGCTTCTTATGGGTATCTTATTCGGTATATTGAAGATAGGGGAGACGAGATAGAGGATAAGAAAGATGAAAATAGTGCTGTACCACAAGATGAAAAACTTAGTACCATAAGTCCAGAGGAAGAGGAAGAAAAATTAGTCGCTAGTATTGAGGATAGTGATATTGCAAGGCTTATCTATTGTTTGGCGGATGCTGCACTAATAAAGTCATATGTAAAAAAACATATGTCTTTACAAGATAATCTCGACTTATTTATTCAAGGTGGGTATAGCGGTATTTCTTTCCTAGGATCTAATTTATACGATGAGGATGAATTTGTAACTATACAGATGACGTATAAGGTAAAACCACCAGTTTTCTCAGATATATTACCAGGTTTTTTGGTGGTTCAAAGCGTTCAGATGCATAGTTTTAATGGGCATAAAGTTTCAAAGAAGAATGCTGAACCCAAGGATGAGCAAGACGAAGAAATGGTTTACATCACGGAAAGTGGAACGGTATATCATACACATAGTGATTGTACCTATATTAAGATAACTTTAGAACAAGTGAATTATGAGAATGTGTCCTCACTTAAGAATGAAAGTGGTGGTAGATATTACCCATGCGAAGGATGTGTAAATTCAAAAAATAATACCCTGGAACATAAAACCGTATACATTACGAAGTTTGGTACACGTTATCATATTTCAACAAGTTGCAGTAAAATTAAGCGTAGCATAAAGAGTATAAAACTATCAGAAGTAGGAAGTAGGAAAAAGTGCAGTAAATGTAGTAATAAAGATGGAGGGAAAGAATGATATTCGAGGGGATAACCTTAGAGGCACCTACATACATAGCGTATGCTTTCATAGGATTACTATTAATCATTTGTAGCGTTGATGATATTTTAAGGAAAAGAATTCATGTAAAAAAGATAATTATATTCACCGTAATGCTTCTTATAATTACTCCATTTCGTACAGATATTGGCATAGTGGAATGTATTACAGGTATAATGATAGGTCTTTTTGTTGTACTGATTGCTAAAATTACAAAAGGTCAAATTGGTATCGGGGATGGTCTTATTCTATGCGTTACGGGGTTAGGGCTTGGACTATGGATGAACCTAGAGATGTTATGTTATGCATTCACGTTCGCTGCAATTTTTTCCATGATTTTATTGGTACGTAATATGAAAAATCGTAAAAGAAAATTCCCTTTTGTACCATTTTTATTTCTAGGCTATGTATGCTGTATGTTATTCGAAAGTATAGGATCTTAATGGGCATATACTTGTTTTATGGTCATTTAGTAAGAATGAAAATAATGGGTTGATAAAAAGGATAGCATGAGGTAGCAGTATGGTGGGAATAACCTATGAGGATGGAAAGAAAGAGAGAAAATTAGAATACTCAGCAAGTCTAACCGTAGAGGCATCCATCATTGTGCCGATAATTACTGTTATTATAATTTTGATTTTATATTTTACTTTCTACTTGCATGATAGAGTAAAATTTGAGTCAGGGGTACATACCTTATCCTTGAATGCATCAAACTTAGTACAATATAGTATATCGCAAGAAGGTAGTATAAAAGACAATGATCGAAGTATTCTATATTTTTTTATTGATGGTAAGTCAAACGAAAAAAGGTATTTAAAAGAACAATTTATGCTTTCTTTTGATACAGGTTTATTTATTGGTGAGATAGAAGATTTATCAGTAGAATCGAATTTGATTAATATAAGTTATCGTGGAATTATATCCTATAATATTCCGATGCTTAATTTCTTTGGATTGGTTTCTAGCACAGTTAAAATACCATTTTATATAAAAACACCAATCTTTCCAAGAGAGGAAACCACAAGAATTATAGAGGTTGCGTTAAAGACTGGTGAGAATATCAAAGGGGTTAGTAATGCTATAGATAAGGTGGTTGAAGTCTTGAACAGCATTCGATAACAAATTCCTACAAGAAATATGGGGGTTCATATGATTACAGAATATAAAAGAGATATGTATCATAACTTTGTCGTTATTCATGATGAAAGCTCGTGTTTTAGTGATTATTATGAACAGGTATTAACGCATAATCAAATTTTTGGACATTTAAAATTTGAATGTCGTATGTTTGACAACAAAAAATATGCATATTACGAAATAAGTGGGTTGCAACCATTATCTAGCGTTTTTGAGAAGCATAGTGTTTTATATACGGAATTAAAACAAATTTTTAATGGACTTATAGAAGGAATTCATTCAGGGAAGGAATACTTGTTAAAGGAAAATGATTATATGCTTTCTTCAACTATGATTTTTTTTAATATTTCAAAGTTTGAGGTTAGATTATGCTATTATCCTGGGTATGATAAAACACTAAGAGTACAATTCCATGATCTGTTTGAATATTTTATGAATAAAGTAAACTATAACGATCAAGCAGCAGTTTTGTTAATTTATAAATTATATATGAAGAGTAAAGATGATACATGCACAATACAAGAACTACAAGATATTTTAAACGAAGATATAACGGTTGATGCAGTGGACAGTAGAGATATAGAAAAGGAAAATGATGTAACAGGTAATAATAAAAACGAAATTCATCTTAAGGATGGAGTTTTAAATAAGAATGAGATAATTCATCCGAATAAAGAAAGTTTAAATAAACCTACAAAAGATGGCAAGGGAAATCATTCAACGAAAAGTATGGGGATAAAAGAGTTGAGTAAGGATACAGAGGCTCCGATAAATAAAATATACAACAGGCTACCCTTTGTGTCTGAGCGTGTAGAAGAGGAAAAAGAAAAGTTATATTACCCTGCGAGTTGTTATGTTATGTGCTTGGCTAGCATAGTTTTTAGTCTTGTTATTTATTTTGTTGCCTATAAGAAGAAATATATTTTTCAAGAGCTTAGACCTAGGATTGATCCTACAAAAAATATAGCTTTAATTCTTGTATTAGGTGTTATTGTTTTATATGTATTTACTAAGGTTTTCGATAAAAAACATAGAATTGGAAAAATGGTGCCTGAAATAAATTATTTGGAACCGACGCTATCAAATATTGATAGCCCCAATAGAGTAAGAGTGCAACAAAATGAGCAGGGGGTGTCCTCTTTTCATTCACAGCTTGGTGAGAATAAATGGAAGCAGGAGCAAGTAGAAGAAAATGAGGTGGGCGAAGAAGAAAGAACCATTATGTTAAGCAATTTTATTAATGTAAAACAAGTAAGATTGTTGCCTGTCCTTGATGATACTTATGAGATGATTCGAATAGAGGCGTTTCCTTTTTTTGTGGGAAAGTTAAAAACACATATTGATGTGCATATACCAAGTCCAGCAATTAGTAGATTTCATGCGAAAATTATAAAAGAGGAAAATGAATATTATGTTGTAGACTTAAATTCCACAAATGGAACCTTTGTGAATGGGGAAATGGTTGAAAGTTATCAAAAGAAAAAAATTGAGCATGGATATAAAATATCATTTGCAAATATCGATTACATATTTAACTGCATGTAAAGAAAGGGCCCTTGGTAAATAGTAGATAATTGTAACTATTTACAAGGGCCTTTCTTTTCTTTCGTTAATTCATGGATGAAAATGTTACCTTATGGAAACACTTTTAATAGTAAAAAATGTAACAAAATGAGTGAGATAGAACACGAAAGTTGTAAAAAATAAGCCCACATAGTATAATAATTTAAAGTGCGGGAGTGAAAAGATATCATGTTCGTTGGAGGGTTTCAAATGAAAAAGTATATTATGGCAATGGATCAAGGGACAACAAGCTCACGTTGCATCTTATTTGATAAACAAGGGAATGTGTGTGGAGTAGCACAAAAAGAAGTGACACAGATATATCCACAGACAGGATGGGTAGAACATAATCCAATGGAAATATGGTCCTCACAAATAAGTGTTGCAGCAGAAGCAATGGCATCCATTGGTGCTAAATCAGAAGATATTTATGCAATTGGTATCACCAATCAAAGAGAAACAACAATTGTATGGAATCGAATTACCGGTGAACCAATTTATAATGCTATTGTTTGGCAATGTCATAGAACAGCAGACATGATAGTAGATTTAAAGAAGCAAGGATTCGACAAAATTATACATAAAAAAACAGGATTAATCCCGGATGCCTATTTTTCAGGGACTAAGATTAAATGGATTCTTGACAACGTAGCAGGTGCAAGAGAAGAAGCAAACAAAGGTAACTTATTATTTGGTACCGTAGATTCTTGGTTAATATGGAACTTAACGAAAGGAAAAAAACATGTTACCGATTACACAAATGCATCGAGAACGATGTTATTTGACATCCGAAACCTATGCTGGGATGATGAAATATTAAGCATGTTAGATATACCAAAAACGATGTTACCTAAGGTACAAGCCTCTAGTTCTTTGTTTGGATTTACAGAGCCTGGCTTACTAGGTGGTGAAATCCAAATTGGAGGAGTGGCAGGTGATCAACAAGCTGCACTGTTTGGACAATGCTGTTTTGAACCAGGGGATGTGAAAAATACTTACGGAACAGGTTGTTTTTTACTCATGAATACTGGTACAAATTTAATTGAATCACAGAATGGCTTATTAACAACCATTGCAGCAAGCTGTGGAAAGGACGTTGAATATGCCCTAGAGGGGAGCGTATTCGTTGCAGGGGCTGCAATTCAGTGGCTTCGTGATGAGCTAAGAATGATTAAAGATGCGCAGCAATCTCAGGAGTATGCAGTTGAGGTTAAGGATACAAATGGAGCTTATGTGGTTCCGGCGTTTACTGGATTAGGAGCGCCTTATTGGAATCCTTATGCACGTGGTACTATTGTTGGAATTACGAGAGGATTTAATAAAGAACATTTAATTCGAGCAACATTAGAATCACTGGCGTATCAAACGTATGATGTATTAAAGGCGATGGAGCAAGACTCAAATCTAATGCTAAGGGTGTTAAAAGTAGATGGAGGTGCAAGTGCCAACGATTTTTTAATTCAATTTCAAGCAGATATATTAGATTCAGAAGTTCATCGACCAAAGTGTATTGAAACTACCGCCTTAGGCGCAGCTTATCTTGCAGGTCTGTCTACTGGTTACTGGAGAGATAAAGATGAAATCAAAGAAAATTGGACCTTAGGTGGACAATTTTTACCGAGTATGACAAAGGATACGAGAGAAAAGTTGTTAAAGGGATGGAAACGGGCAATTAAATGTGCTCTTATGTGGGCTGAGGAAGGATGTTAAATTGATCCAAGATATAATCAAATATTTTATGGAAAAAGGATATCGAACTGTTTCAGTTAATATCGAGAAAATCCATATATATTATCAGGAAAAAGCAGATGAAGTTACGGTATCTGTTCTTTTAGAAATGCCAACAGGCGAGGAGTTTACAAAATTACAATATCAAAACATAATACGACAAATTACTGCCCGATTTAATAATGGTGAGTACCAAAAAATCAACTTGATTTCTTTAATCGTATCTAAAAATGTAGATAAGGTTCGTTCGTTTTGTGAGGAAGGAATGAATATTTTACTTGTTGATTTGAATGAAATGCGTATCATACGATATGAAAATCAGGCAAATGGTTTTGATGTTATGTATAAAGAGCTTGAAGAAATCATAAGTAAAAAAACGATGAATGCATACGATCATCGGTCATGTGGGGATAGTGTAAATACGAAAAAGCAATCCTCTTCACAGCAGCGCAAAAAATGGAATTCATATAAAATATATAATAAGCCAGGTTATAAGAATAGAGCAAAAGCATATAAAAAGTTACCGTTTGAAATAACAAATCTTACCTTAGTAGTTATAAACATTGTTATATTTATGGTAATGGATTTATTTCAGCTGGAAGAGAAGGTATTTTCCTTTGGAGCTTTATACTGGCCTTACATTAAATATAACAATGAGTATTATCGATTAATAACGAGTATGTTTATTCATGGCTCAACCGATCATCTCATAAATAACATGTTAGTATTGCTATTTATTGGAGATACTTTAGAGAGAAGCGTTGGGAAAATAAAGTATTTAGTTCTATATTTCGCTACTGGAATTATTGCAGGGTTAGTGTCCATGAGTTATAATATGGGAAAAGGTGTACTAGTTCAGAGTGTAGGTGCTTCAGGAGCAATCTTTGGTGTAGTTGGAGCGGTGGCTTTCCTAGTTATTGTGAGTAGAGGTAGATTAAAAGATATAAGTACAAGACAAATATTTATATTTGTAGTTTTAAGTTTATATGGAGGTTTGAGTAGCCAAGGTGTAGATAATGCTGCTCATATTGGAGGATTAATTGCCGGAGTAGTGCTATGCGCTGTGTTATTTCTATTCCAAAAAAGAGGGGGAGAATATCGTTGAGAATTCATATATATTATGGTGGTAGAGGGCTCATTGAAGATTCAACCATTTATGTAATGAATAAAATTACAGAGGTTTTACAAGAACTTCGGGTAGAGGTTGTTAGATTTAATTTATTTGAACAAAAAAACGGAATAGCGATGTTGCCAAATACGTTAAAAGAAGCGGATGGAATTATATTAGCTGTTAATGTTGAATGGATAGGAATTGGCGGATATATGCAACAATTCCTTGACTCTTGTTGGTTATATGGTGACAAAGAAAAAATTAGTGGTATGTATATGTTCCCAGTGGTTATTGCAAATACGTTTGGTGAAAAAGAAGCACAGCAAACACTTATAAAATCGTGGGAGGTTTTAGGGGGGATTGCATGCGAAGGAATCTGTACGTATGTTGAAAGTCCAGCAGAGTTTGAAACAAATTCAAATTATGGGAAAATAATTGAACGTAAAGCAGAGAATCTGTATCGTACCATAAATCAGAAAGCAGTAAGTCTACCTAGTAGCAATAATGCTATGATAAATAAAGTACAGCAGGTATCGACTCTAAAATTAACGCCTCAAGAGAGTGAACAATTATCGATGTATGTATCGGATGATTCCTATGTAAAAAAACAAAAAGAGGATATTGAGGAATTGGCACTGTTATTTAAAGGAATGTTAAATCAAGGAAGTGATGATTCTAAGAACTTGTATATTCAAAGTTTTAAGGATAATTATATTCCCCAGGGAGTTGATTTTAATGCTTCTTTTGCGATTGAGATATCTGATATCAAGAAGAATTTAATAATTGAGGTTGATAATAATAAGCTAAATTGTTATTACGGTGAAAAAATAGATGCACAAGTAACTGCGAAAACTTCAAGTGAAGTTATGAATAAATTGGTAAATGGCCGGACTACATTTCAAGGTGCGTTTATGTCGGGAGAGTTAAGTGCAAAGGGAAATTTTAAAACCTTACGGACCTTTGATCAGTTGTTCCAGTTTAATGTTCTATCAAAATAAAAACTATTTTGAAATAAATTCAATTGTATATAAGGTTTGAACTACGAAGAGAAAAACAGATAGGAGAAAAAATGTTTCGACTTTGGGCTAAAATATTTAAGGACAATCGTATGTTAAAAGATATGGTTGTTTGTAATGAAAAAGAGGATATGACGAGAACACAAAAAGTTTTTGCAGCCATCGATGAAGTTTGCTATGCATATGATTTATCGAAACCAATCTGGTTAGATGCAACAATAGCAGATTTTAAAAGACATGATAAGACACGATTTACAAGAGACAATTTTATTGATACAATTGAATTTGACTATTTGGAAATACAGGTTATAGAGGAGGATTAAGTTTATCGGGGGAATGTAGCAATCGATAGTATTGTGAGGGAAAGGAATTTTTGAATGAAGAAAACTAAAATTTTTCAAAGTGAGTTGATAGTATTGGGGATGCTATGTATGTTCACTTTCGTTTCATGTAAGAAAGAATCCAATGAACCGGTAGAAAATCAAATATCAAACTTTGTTGTAAAGAATGTTGATCCAGGTGTAACGTCTGTTCCCATGGATGAGAAGCAAGACGAAGAGCAAAAAAAAGATTTGAGTATATTAAGTTCACAAGAAAACCAAAGCACAAGTAATTACTCACTGGAAGACTCAAATGATGAGATGGAACTCAATGTGAGTGAGAATGCTGTTGATGCAGTCAAAGTGTTTTTAGATAGCGTTGGAAGTATTAGAAAACCATCTAAAAATGAAAAAGTTATACAAACAATTGTAGATTCCATTGTAGCAATGCCAGCGGCTTCTAAGGTGAAATTTAATACAATAAATGCAGCAACTTTAGCAGCCTGTTTTTATCAAGAAGACATTTCACCGGAAACTTATCTTAGAATGGAGAATAAGTCTTATAGTGAAGCATGTACCATTGGAATAGATAATCTTCAATATGTACGAGTATTACACTTTGGTTTTGATGGAGAAATATATATTGGAGAAATGGTTGTAAATAAGTTAATTGCGAAAGATGTCGTATCTATTTTTAAGGAACTATTTGATGCAGGGTATCCTATTGAAAGAATGGTTCTTGTAGATGAGTATGACGCGGATGATAATTTAAGTATGCAGGCTAATAATACATCCTCTTTTAATTATCGTGTTATTGAAGGAACATCAACGTTATCAAAGCATGCATATGGTTTAGCAATTGATATTAATCCGAAGTACAACCCTTACGTTCGCACCGTTAATGGAAATGAAGTAGTGGAACCAGAAGGTAGTGCAGAATATGCAGATCGTTCCTTAGAAAACTCATATTATATACAAAAGGATGATGTTTGTTATAATGCATTTGCAAAAAGGGGATTTACATGGGGCGGCGAATGGGAAGAGTCAAAGGATTATCATCATTTTCAAAAGGTATTTGAATGATGAATTAAGATGCTTATTGGATAAAAAGAGACGTAGTTGCCCGAACGAAAATCACATGCTATAATATAAGCTCTTTAAAGATATTAGACGCCTAGAAAGGTATGGTGCAATACATGTCATACACAGCACTTTATAGAAAGTTTCGTCCTGATGATTTTAATGATGTTAAGGGACAAGATCATATAGTAACAACATTGAAAAATCAAATAAAAGCGGACCGTATAGGGCATGCATATTTATTTTGTGGTACAAGAGGTACTGGTAAAACGACAATTGCAAAAATACTAGCAAAAGCAGTAAATTGTGAGCATCTTGTAGATGGTAACCCATGTAATACGTGTGCAATGTGTAATGCAATCAAAGCGCAGACATCAATGAATGTAATAGAAATTGATGCGGCTTCTAATAATGGTGTTGATAACATTAGAGAGATTGTAGAAGAGGTTCGATATTCACCAACGGAAGGCAGATTTAAGGTATACATCATTGATGAGGTTCATATGCTTTCTGCAGGTGCGTTTAATGCCTTACTAAAGACTTTGGAAGAGCCTCCCTCCTATGTTATTTTTATCTTGGCAACCACGGAGGTTCATAAAATACCTATAACGATATTGTCTCGTTGTCAAAGATACGATTTTAAAAGAATATCTGTAGATGAGATAAGCTTACGTTTAAAGGAGCTGACGGATAAGGAAGGTGTTTTGACGGAAGAAAAGGCGATACGGTACGTAGCAAGAGCTGCAGATGGCTCTTTACGTGATGCTCTAAGTTTATTGGATCAGTGCATTGCTTTTTATTTAGGAAAGACATTAACTTATGACAATGTGTTAGAGGTACTAGGGACAGTCGATGTTGAGGTGTTTGCAAGGTTATTGCGATATATACGTAAGGGATCTGTTGCGGACTGCATCGCTGTATTAGAGGAAATGATCGTTACTGGGCGAGAACTTACTCAATTTACTATCGATTTCACATGGTATTTAAGAAATTTGCTATTAGCTAAAACGTCGGATGATTTAGAGGATATATTAGAGGTTTCGACGGATCAATTAATGTTATTAAAGCAAGAAGCACAAAGCGTTGATGCTGAAACATTAATTCGGTATATTCGTATTTTTTCTGATTTATCCAATCAAATAAAATATTCTACTCAAAAACGTGTTTTAGTTGAAGTAGCCTTTGTAAAGTTGTGTAAACCAGCGATGGAGACAAATTACGATTCAATTGTAAATCGTTTGAGAAAAATCGAAGAACAGTTAGAGAATGGAGTATATAAGGCACCCCAAAAGCAAATAACAGAAGAAGTTAAAATAGAAGAAAAACCGGTAGTACTAGAAAAGGCGATAACAGAGGATTTAAAAGTAATTGCAAAAGGTTGGAAATCAATCTTAACAAAGATGCCGCCGCTTGTAAGAGTTGTTTTGATTAGTGCTAAACCAACCCCTTTAGAAGATAATAGACTTATGTTATTATTTAATAATGAAATTGATAAGGATATTATCGATGCAGATGAGCATATAAAGGATATACAAAAAGCAATAGCAGAGGTAACCGGTAAGGAAGTAGAAATACAAACTAAGCTAGTAAGTGAAGGAGAATCTATGGATGATTTTCCAGATCTAACAAAAATAATAAAGAATATTCCGATTGAATATGTGGATTAATTGGAAACAGGAAGGAGTTTTTTTATGGCGAAAAGAGGAGGATTCTCAGGAGGAATGCCTGGTAACATGAATAATCTGATGAAGCAAGCGCAAAAAATGCAAAAGCAGATGGAAGAAACAACAAAGGAAATGGAAGAAAAAGAATGGGAAGCAAGTGCTGGTGGCGGTGCTGTTACCGTTAAAGTTTCTGGTAAAAAAGAGGTTGTATCCGTGAAACTATCCAAAGAAGTAGTTGATCCGGATGATGTTGAGATGCTAGAAGATTTGATTGTTGCGGCAACAAATGAAGCATTAAGAAAGATGGAGGAAGAATCCTCTCAGGCTATGAATAGCATCGCAGGAGGTCTTGGAAACTTCGGAGGCCTTGGAGGATTATTCTAAAACTATATTAAAAATAAAACAAAATGTAAGGGCTGTCGTAATATAGATTTTCCTTATGTAGATTCTATAGGTTGGTTTTGCTATAAAATAACTTTGTTCTTATAAAATAAAAGTTATAATTTATTGCTTTCAATAAAAGTATTAGAATCCTACATAAAGAGTTCTATATGTGATGGCCTTTATTTTTATTAGCATTTAAGCCTTTGTCGACGCTAAGAATCACTTGAAAATCATAGGTATTTCAAGTATGATTAAAAAAGAGATTTAGGATTAAATAAATGATTAGAGGTATTCGCGTGAATTATTATAGTAGTCAAATAAGTAAATTAATAGAAGAACTAGGGCGGCTTCCGGGAATAGGATCAAAATCTGCGCAACGATTAGCATTTCATATTATTAATATGCCAGAAGATCAAGTGAAAAGATTGTCGCAAACAATCATTGATGCAAAAACAAATGTATGTTATTGCAAAGAATGTCAAACCCTAACGGATAAAGAACTTTGTCCGATATGTGCCAGTGATAAGAGAAATCATAGAATTATTATGGTGGTAGAAAGCACAAGGGACCTTGCGGCATACGAAAAAACAGGGAAGTATGATGGTGTATACCATGTACTACATGGTGCAATATCTCCAATGTTAGGCATTGGTCCAGGGGATATCAAACTAAAAGAATTGATGTTAAGACTCCAAGGAGAAGTAGATGAGGTTATTATTGCTACAAACTCTAGTTTGGAGGGCGAAGCAACTGCAATGTATATTAGCAAGTTGGTGAAACCAGCGGGGATAAAGGTTAGTAGAATTGCAAGTGGAGTTCCAGTTGGAGGGGACCTTGAGTATATCGATGAGGTAACATTACTTAGGGCGCTTGATGGAAGAGTACAATTATAATTTTATGTTGATAAAATTATAAAAGAAAAGCGTTGGGTCTAGAGGAGGCAATTATGGCAGAGGATAATGTGCTAGCTGGTGGTATCGAGACTCTTTATGCTATGAAAGAAAGTTTACTAGAGCTTGAAGGATATAAAGAGAAAAGCTTAGAGTTAGCAAAAGAAGAGGAACAGTTAGAAAGAGCAATTCTAGCAAAAGAAAAGGCAATCGAAGATGAAATTAATGAAGTTACTAAAAAAAGAAAAGATGAGATTGAGCTTTCTTTTGAAGAACAAATAAATAAAATTAAAACGAGAATAAAAAAAGTAAAAAACAAAAAGGACAAGTTAAAAGATTCAAAAATTTCGAAGCGAATTGAAATCGAAACAGCAGAATTGATTGAAGAAAGAAGACAATTAAAAGAAGAAATGAAATCTATATTTCGTATACACCATATTTCACGACTTCATAACAATGAATTTTATTATTCCATTTTTATGCCACAGGGGTTGCGTGATTTACTTGTAATAGTTATTACGATTTTAATTTGCTTTTTATTCCTACCAGTCGGCATTTATCATTTCCTTTTGCCGCAAAAATTTATATGGATCGTCCTTACTTATTTTATAACGGTAATCGTATTTGGAGGAATCTATTTTAGAATCAATCATGTGACCAAAGAAAAGAATCAAGCAGGTGCTAAGAAACTAAAAGATGTACGTAAAAGATTATTGCAAAATGCGAGAAGAATTAAAGCAATTGAAAAATCTATTCGTAAAGACAAAGATGAGAGTGTATATGGACTAGATAAGTATAATAAAGAAATTGCCCAATTGGAATCTGAATTTATTAATATTACAGAGGAAAAGAAAACTGCACTAGCAGATTTTGAAGCAAATACGAAACTAATTATTTCAAAAGAAATTAAAGAACGCCAGAAAATTGAATTGGATGAATTAAAACGAACCTATGATAAAGTGTACGAAGAACAACGCAATGCAGAAGAGAAAGTAACAAAGTACTCCCTAGATATCTCAAGAAATTATGAATCGTTTGTGGGAAAAGAAAACATGTCCATAGTAAAAATTGAACGATTGATTGAGATAATGGAGACGGGTGAGGTTAAAAAAATATCAGATGCAATTGCAGTTAGTGGTAATTCCGATGATTTAATAGATAAACAATAATTTTATATAGTGAATAACAGGCAAACATAAAAAAGCTTCCACATGTGTAACGTAAAGATCGGCGTTACAGTGTAGAAGCTTTTTTATGGATATAATTATGTTAATACTGCAACTGACGCATGCAATGTCGTATACCATGATAAATATTATCTACTAGAGACATAACAACACCTAACCTAGTCGTCTGTAAAAGCATTTGGTCAAACATTCCAGAAAGGTTAACGATACCTGTTACAAATAAGTCGCCTACGTAAGGTAAGTCTTTATCAACTCCTGCGCCAGGTTTTAATGGCCCCTCACCTAAAGTAAAATAACCAACATGCGCCGCTTTTCCTAAAGAGGCATCGATTGCTATGACAAGGGGATTTTTATGATCTTTATAAATTTTATCTACGGTTTCTTTTAAGTTTTTTGCATGTACAGGATGTTCTAATGTTCCATATACAAGGTAATCAGATGAGTTTAGAATAGATAATTTATAACCAAGTAGTGGGCCTAGACAATCTCCTGTTGCCCGATCGGAACCAATGCATAAAAAAATAAGTGTTTTTGTAGAGTAGGAATTGATTTGTAATAAATTTACCAAGGTATTACTAAATTCCAAAATTGAGTGATGTTCTTTGGAATTAAAGTAGAATATTTTTTTGTCCTTTTCAAGATATTGTTTCAAATTTAAAAATCCACCTTTCTTAGGTTTTATAGAAAAATTGTTGTCTTACTTAATCATTGAATACATATCTATTACAAAGTATTTCCAATCATGGAGAATATAGACATAAAAGATTAAGATGAAATAATCGAATTTTTGACAATATAGAGTTCGAATCGATAAAAAAAAGATAGAATTATTGAGAAAAAATCTAAGGCTTGATGAAATCCAGAGAAACAAAGCGATAGGTTGTTATAGGAATGGTAATTTATTTTGACAAAAACAGCAGATTTCTTATGTTAGGATGCTTTTATTAGAGTAAAAAAGGACTAGGATAGGAGGATGCTGTTCATATGATTGAAAATATATATAGCTCTGATAAGGGGAATAATTCGCATACTGGTAAATCCAATAATAAGATTAAAACACCGAAGAATGTTAGACAAATTGGAAAAATAGGAGATAGCCTAAAAATATATGTAGAGGACTATGTAAAAACATATACAAGGCAATTGGCTGAAGGGGAGTATGCACAACGCTGTGTTGCTATTTTAATTGGGGAGTATCGTATTATAGATGGTGTCAAAGACGTCTTTATTTATGGTGCAATAGGGACAAGCGAAGCTTATGATGGTGAGAACATTCAGTTTACAGAGGGAATATGGACAAGTACATATGAAATGATTAAACAGTATTTTCCGGATGGAGAAATCGTTGGTTGGTATTATGGTGGGACAAGTTTTGGACTAGAAGAAACAAAACGGTTACAACAAGTGCATCTTGATAATTTTGCAGGTGGAGATAAGTTATTGTACACCTATGATATTTTAGAGAGGGAAGATAACTTTTACTTGTATGTAAATGGAGCTATGGTTTTGCAACCGGGATATTATATATATTATGAGCGAAATGATGAAATGCAAACCTATATGGTAGAACATAAAAAAGTAAAACAAGAGGAAATATTAGTTGAGGATCGTGCAATCAAAGAAATAAGAACTAAATTGAAAGAAAAGCAACAAGCACCAACCAACGAAAGTGAGCAAAAAGCGGTTATGCGCCTTACGTATGCGGCTGGTACATTAATCATGATTGTTGCTTTGGTTGTTATTGTGACTATCATGAATAATAGTGAAAAGATGAAAACTCTTGAAGAAGCTTTAAATACAATAAGCAATCGTCTGGCTATACAAAGCAACGATGATAATGTAAATGAACATAGTAGTGTAGGTGAAAATATATTTGATATAGATGGAGAGGATGACGAGAATAGTATCCCAGCTTCCAATACCAATGGAGTAGAAAGTGAGGATAATTCAGAAGACTCGATGCAAGCAAGTGTTACGCCAGCTACGGATAATTTAGAATCAAAGACAGAAGAAAAAAATGATGGATCGGGTGAGAAAGAAGATACGATCACCAAGGGCGATGATAGTCAACAAATAACACCGACACCAACTACAATACCAACACCAACAACAACAGAAAATAGTTCGAATGGTGAAAATAGTAATGTTACGGAAAGTGCAGAAGGAACGAATACAGATACGGATCATCAGGCGGAAGCTAACACAAACGGTGAGGGTGCTAAAGATTCAAACACATCATCCGATGAATCAAAGGAAACCAGCACGATAGATTCGTCGAAACTAAGAAAGTATACCGTAAAATCCGGAGATACCATTGCAAGTATTTGTCTAAAGTTTTATGGAGATTATAAAAACATGCAAACAATCAAGGAATTAAATCAATTGGTGGATGAAAATAAAATTATTGAAGGACAAGTGTTAATAATTCCATAGTTATTTTAAAATATATTGAAACTTGCTATGCTTATAATGAGAAAAAGAGTAGTGCTTATTTTATTAAAATAGAGTATAATCGAAAATAGGCAAAAAGAAACATATATGAGAGGTTACAATGGAAAAAATCAAGAGGGGCAATTTAAGAGCAGATGAACTGAATAAACAAAAGAAGAAAAAAAAGAAAAAGATTCGAGTAACAATTGTTTTAGCAGCGGCAATTATTATCGCAATTGTAATTGGTCTATACATATCCTATACAAAATTAAAGCCTTTTAGTAGTTATGAAACAATGCATACAACTGAATTAAGTAATACATCCGGGAGTACGTATTTGTCTTATAAATCAGGAGTAATTAAGGTTACAAGAGATGGCGCAGAAGCATTGAATGCAGACGGTAAAGTAATATGGAATGTAAGTTATAACATGAAGGATCCAATTGGTGTTGTTTGTGGTAATTATGCAGCTATAGCGGACCGTGGTGGTAAAACGCTTATAATTATCAATGGTCATGGAGAACAAAATCAAATTAAAACGAAATATTCCATTGAACAGATTGAGATTGCAATGCAAGGTGTTACGGCTGTATTAACGAGCAATGTAAAAGAAAACTATATCGACATTTATAGTTTTGATAGTCAAAGTATTATAGCTACTAGAAATACCAATACAGATAAACATGGATTTCCAGTAGAGTTAGCAATTTCCCCAGACGGTAAGAAGTTAATCACATCTTATATTGCTATTGAGGGAGATGCAATAAAAAGCTGGGTTACTTTTTACAATTTCTCAGAGTATGGAAATAATTTAACAGATAAAATCGCAGGCACTGTTTCATTTGACAACATAATACCGGAAATTAAATTTCTTACAAATGATTTGATTTGTATATATAAGGATAACGGATTTATATTATACACGATGAAGGAATTGCCAGAGGCGGTTGCAATTGAGGATGTAAACGGAGAAATTGAAAGCACTTTTAATAATAGTAGTATGTTAGGATTTGTTTTGCGTGAAAAAGAAGCAGGAAAGAAAAAACTAGTTCTTTATAATTATTCAGGAAAGAAGGAGTTAGAGGAGGATATTCAGGTAGAGTATGAAAAAGTTACAATGACAGACAAAGTTATAGTCTTTTATAGTCAACTCTCAAGTGAATTTTATAGTCTAAAGGCAAGACCTTTATTTACGAATACCTTTACTCAAAATATAAATTATATTCTTGCAACGGATGATGCCAAACAACTATTGTTAATCAGCGATACCGAAATGAAACGTGTACAATTGAAAGGGACAAAGGAGGAGTAAAATGAATTTATTAGGGGCTATCGTGCTGGCTATAATTATACTTAGTGCATATAAAGGAATGAAGAATGGTCTTATAAAGACCGTGTTTTCAATTTGCTCTATGGTGATTGCATTGCTTTTAACGTTATGGTTAAGTCCTTATATCAGCAAAGTGGCACAATCAAACGAGAGTGTGTTTAATTACTTTTCACATCAAGTTGAAAAGGCAATTCCCACAGAGAATATAGGATCAAAAATTAGTGACCAAATAAATTTTATTGATAATCTACCCTTACCAAAGCCGTTAAAGACGACTATTATTGAACATAATAATACAGATACCTATGTAGCCTTGGCGGTGGATAATTTTGCATCTTATGTTAGCCATTCAATTGCATCTATAATTATAAACGCAATTGCTTTTGTAATAACGTATTTAGTAATTACGATTGTTTTAAGAGTCTTAAGTACGGTGTTAGATATTATTAGTAAATTGCCGATATTGCACCAAATTAATAAGCTTTCGGGACTTATTGTTGGCTTATTTCATGGTGTAATCATCGTATGGATTCTGTTTGTATTTATTACTGCATTTGCAAGTACAGCAATGGGACAGAAGGCATTTGCAATGATTAATGATAGTGCAATATTGTCGTATATATATAACAATAATATTATTCTTCAATTTATTACCAATATATCAAAGGTTTTATTTTAAAACTAAGAATATAGTATAACTTGCTTATTAAAATTGAATTGATAGGAAAATGTTTCGCATTAAGAGTAAAAAAAGAAATAGAACAGTTAAACTATAATAATTGAGGATGTCTTAAGATGGCGCTCATATTCAATGTTTATGCTTAAGTTTGTTAATAACATATAAAGCATAAATGTAATATTATGAGCGGCTAGTTTAAGGCATCTTATTTTTTATAATTTTAGGAAAGACTTAGTTAATAGAAAATTTTAGAGTAAAGTCCTCAAGTAAAAAAGCCACTACGTGCAAAAATACGCACCTTGTGAGGTTGAATATATTGCTACGAAAAAAACTTGGGCGCGGAGAGAATACATTGCATATTTTTGCTCTCTTTTAGAAATTATGCTTGATAAAATAGAAATATTAGGTTAAAAATGTATTTATACACGAAAGAAACTACCCAATTTTATAGTAGCTCTTTATAGAGTGTTTCTTTGATGATGAGACGGTTCCTTAGATTAACAACAAAGCAAATAACTATAACTTGAAATTCTTTAAAGATTGGAGTATACTGGCCGTGTAAGCACTTACATTTATTTTTATGATGAAATAAGTGTAAAAAGCAAGTAGAATGATCTGGTTGCTGCAACAATCAAAAAAGATTGTTGTCATGTATAAACAAAACGTAAAGGAGTAATAGAAATGAACGAAGTATTAGAACGTTTTCAGAAATTAGGCATTATCCCGGTAGTAAAAATCGACAATGCAAAAGATGCAGCACCTTTAGCAAAAGCATTATGTGAAGGTGGTCTTCCAGTAGCTGAAGTTACATTCCGTACAGAAGCAGCAGAAGAAGCAATCCGTCTAATGGTAGAAGCATGCCCAGATATGTTTGTTGGTGCAGGTACTGTATTAACAACAGAACAAGTAGATAGAGCAGTTGCAGCAGGAGCAAAATTTATTGTTAGTCCTGGTTTAAATCCTAAGATTGTTAAATACTGTATAGAAAAAGGGGTTCCTATTACACCTGGTACATCTAGCCCAACAGATATTGAACAAGCAATCGAATTAGGATTAGAAGCAGTTAAATTCTTCCCAGCAGAAGCATCTGGTGGTCTTGCAAAGATCAAAGCTATGGCAGCTCCATATGTAAACATGATGTTTATGCCAACAGGTGGAATCAATCAAAAGAACTTAATTTCTTACCTTGATTTCCCTAAAATTTTAGCATGCGGTGGCAGCTGGATGGTTAGTGAAGCTCTAATCAACTCAGGTGAATTCGATGAAATTAAGAAATTAACTAGAGAAGCAGTTAACACAATGCTTGGATTCGAATTAAAACACGTTGGAATCAACGCTAAGAGTGAAGATGAAGCAGATTCAGTAGCTACTTCTTTTGAAAAATTATTTGGCTTTGCTAAGAACGTAGGAAATAGTTCTATCTTTGCTGGTAGTGCAGTTGAAGTAATGAAACAACCATATCTTGGAGCAAATGGTCATATTGCTATTCAGACAAACTATATTGAAAGAGCAGTATACCACATGGAACTTCAAGGATTTGAATTTGATAAAGAAACTGCAAAATATAAAAATGACAAAATGGTTGCAATTTACCTAAAAGGTGAAATTGGCGGATTTGCTGTACATTTAGTTCAAAAATAAGAATTTAAATTATATTTAGTGGTATAATAAAAGGTGTATAGATAATATCGTTGTTAACTAACAAGGTATTTATTTCTATGCATCTTTTTTATGTTTCATGTGGGAAATGATATATTGCTAAGTCTAAGTAAATCGACCTGGTACAAAGAATACATTTGGCTTATTTTTTCGTTTATAAAGGGGCGCATTCATTCTTTCTTGCTTACCTTTTTCGGTATATTAACGTTTATATTTAGGTAAGTGAAGAATAATCGTAAATTATAAATTATAATTCATAAGGGGTTAGATCCGAGGGAAAAATAATCTTTTTACTTGTAATAAAGGTAGTATTTAAGCGTATATGCAGTAGATTTAAAAAAAATGATAAAAAAGTTTAAAAAAAGTGTTGACATACTCTTTGAGTGGTGATATAATCAATTTTGCTGATGCGGCAAAGAAACATAAAGCAGACAGCGAGATGATAAAGTAATTTATGATTGATAAGTTACTAAGAACATTGATAACTGAACAGTGAAACAACCTTGAAATTCGTTGAGAATAAAAAAATCCAGACAGAAATGTTTGGTATAGAACTGTGAAGGATCGCAAGATCTGACACAACCCTAAAATCAGTAACGGAAACAAGATGACAGCTTCTAGAGATAGAAGCAAGCTAAATTTTTTAGTGTCAGCTTTGTTCTGAATAAGAGATTAAACTTTTTTTGAGAGTTTGATCCTGGCTCAGGATGAACGCTGGCGGCGTGCTTAACACATGCAAGTCGAACGAAGCACTTAAGCGGATCCCTTCGGGGT